>JACCDV010399152.1_pt1 | contig 65734 bp, 69 predicted proteins | sample 7446131 | NCBI WGS metagenome assembly JACCDV01 (sample SAMN15323448, study PRJNA562643) | freshwater metagenome | isolation source: river surface water | place: USA:Blue River Watershed | collected 2017-08-17
AGCTGACTAAAGTTATTAGCCAAATGGCAGAGCAAGGACTTAGAGTACTTGGGTTAGCCAAATCCACCAAGCTCCTTAAAGAACTACCAGCTAATCAGCATGATATTGATTTTGAGTTCGTTGGGCTAGTAGCCTTCTCAGATCCTATTCGCCCGAATATTAAAGAAGCAGTGGCAGATTGTTATAGCGCAGGCATCCGCGTCATTATGATTACTGGTGACTATCATGTCACCGCTCAGAACATCGCTAAACAAATCGGGCTTAAGCACGAAGAAGAATATTTAACTGGCGCTATGATCGAAAAATTTAGTGATCAAGAGTTGCAAGAAAAAATCAAGACTGTAACAATCTGTTCAAGAGTTAGCCCAGATCAAAAATTGAGAATAGTAAATGCGCTAATGGCTGACGGAAACATAGTAGCTATGACTGGTGATGGGGTTAATGATGCTGCTGCCCTTAAAGCCAGTCATGTCGGCATCGCTATGGGTATTAGAGGCACAGAGGTCGCGCGACAAGCTGCTGATCTGGTGCTCTTAGATGACAATTTCACTTCTATAGTTGGCGCCATCAGGCAAGGCAGGAGAATCTATAACAACCTAGTTAAAGCCATGTCATATATTCTTGCGATCCATATACCGATAGCTGGACTTACTATGCTGCCGGTGATTTTTGCGGGGTTGCCGGTGATTTTCTATCCGCTACATATCGCACTGCTCGAATTACTCATAGACCCTACCTGTTCACTGGTCTTTGAATCAGAGAATGAAGCGCGCAATATTATGAGTATTCCACCTAGAGGACTTAATGAGCCGATACTTAATGTGCAAAAAACATTACGCAGCCTTGGACTAGGGATAGCGGCGATGGGACTTACAGCTTCGGTTTTGATTATTCTTCATTATCTAGGCTACGCAGATAATCAAGTGCGTGCTTATACTTTCCTGGCGTTAATAATTGCCAACCTTGGACTAACTATGCTTCATAAAGATTGGACTGCGATAAGCCCAAGACAATATCTATCTGCTAATAAAACCTTGGGAGTCTTGGTTTTAATAATATTATTAGTTAGCGCTCTGGTTGTTTGGGTTCCAGCTCTGCGCTCGGCGCTGCATTTTCAGCTCTAAGTATTATAATAAAATTATTATCGAAACAGTAGTAGAATATAAGCCGTGCCTACTATAACCAAGCTAAAAAGAACCCACCTGTCAGCCTCGCTTAAGCAAGCCTGTACCAGCCAAGAAGTGACTGTAGCCGGTTGGGTGGAGACGCGCCGCGATCTAGGTGGACTAATATTTATCGAACTGCGTGATCATAGTGGCCGGGTGCAATTAGTATCTGATCCAGCGAAGAACCCAGAAGTGCACGCGGTGTTCGAGAAACTTAGATCAGAGTTCGTGATAGCTGCTCGCGGACCAGTGAGCTTGCGTCCAGAAGGCACTGAGAATACGGCTCTTAAAACTGGTGCTGTAGAGATTTACCCACAACAAATAGAAATTCTTAATAGCTGCAAAATCCTACCTTTCCAAATCGATGAAGTGGCGAACGTGAATGAGGATCTAAGACTTAAATACCGTTACTTAGAATTACGCAACGCCGCCAAAGCTAAGCATCTAACTAATCGTCACAAGATAGTGCATTCTATGCGTAACTTTCTCGACACCGAAGGCTTCACAGAAGTCGAGACACCAATACTCTGCAAATCCACTCCTGAAGGGGCTCGTGACTATTTAGTACCTAGCCGCGTTCACGCTAATAAATTCTACGCACTGCCACAGTCTCCGCAGCTCTATAAACAGATATTAATGATGGGTGGACTTAATCGTTACTATCAAGTAGCTCGTTGTTTTAGAGACGAGGATCTACGTGCTGACAGACAACCAGAGTTCACACAGATAGACTTAGAGATGAGCTTCGTTGATCAAGAAGATGTTATGCATCTTACTGAAGGTTTAGTAACGACTGCTTTCGAGGCTGTTGGAATAAACGTCACTGCGCCTTTCCCGCGCATGAGCTGGCATGAAGCGATGAATAGTTATGGTTCTGATAAACCTGATATTCGCTTCGATCTTAAACTTATCGATGTTAGCGAGATCATGGCTGGGTCTGGCTTTAACGCTTTCGCTGGCGTGGTTAAAGCTGGCGGCATAGTTAAAGCTATTAACTATAAAGGCGGTGCCAAACTTAGCCGCAAAGAAATCGATGATATCCGTGATCTAGCGATGTCCAAAGACTACGGCGCTAAAGGTCTAGCTTGGATAACTTATAAAGCTAGTGAAGGCGAAGCTGCAAGCCCTGAACATGCCGCTGTAAGTTCACCTATAGCTAAGTTCCTCAGTGCTGACGAGTTGATTGCCTTGCGCAAAGCCACCAATGCTGTTGATGGCGATTTGGTTTTCTTCGTGGCTGATAAAGCAGCTTTAGTAAATCATGTACTCGGCAAACTGAGATTAGCTATCGCCGAGAAGTTCGCACTCTATGATGCTAAAGACGTGAAACTATTCTGGGTAGTGGATTTCCCAATGTTCGAATATGATGAGAAATCTAAACGATATAAAGCGAATCACCATCCTTTCACTTCTCCGCGCGCTGAAGATCTCGACAAACTAGAAAGTGATCCAGCCAGTGTGATGACTTACGCTTACGATATTGTTTATAACGGTGTTGAGCTTGGTGGCGGATCTATTCGTATTCATGACTCGCAAGTACAGAAACGTATTTTCGACGCTTTGCAGATAGATGATGCAACTGCTAATTTACAGTTCGGTTTCCTCTTAGAAGCATTGCAACTCGGCGCGCCGCCACACGGTGGTATAGCTCTAGGTCTAGATAGATTTATCATGTTACTTTCAGGCACAGAAAGTATTCGTGACGTGATCGCTTTCCCTAAGAATCAGGCTGCTGTCTGCCCGCTTACTGAAGCGCCAAGTCCGGTAACTGAAGATCAGCTCGAAGAGGTCTATCTCAAGCTAGTAGAACCAATAGAAAGCTAATTATAATAATATTATAATTGAAAATAAAGATTTCCTAATAGCAGGGCTGCTTTTCAGCCTCCAGGAGGCAGATTTGCTATTATCAGGAGCCTAGAGGCACCCCATTATGCAAGATTTATTAAACCGTATAGAGAAGAACCACCTGAAGGCTAAAGAGCCGGTATTTCAGACTGGTGACACAGTTAAAGTTAAAGTTCTAATCCGCGAAGGTAAAAAAGAGCGTAGCCAGATTTTTGAAGGCTTGGTTATCGCTATTAAAGGTGGCGGCATCAATAAAACTTTTACTGTAAGAAGAATATTCCAAGGTATCGGCATCGAAAGAACTTTCCTTATGCACTCACCAAAAGTACAAGAAGTTAAAGTAGTGCGCCAAGGTAGAACTCGCCGTGCGAAGCTATTCTATCTTCGTAAACTTATCGGTAATAAAGCTACTCGTCTTAAAGAAGACGCTGCTCGTAGAGTAACTACAGCAGAAGCAGCTCCTACTGCCGAGCTAGCTGTCGAAGAAACTGCTAACGCGTAATATTTATGATCAAAACAAATAACTCAGCATCAGTAATGATGGGGATTAGAACTAGGGTGTTAAATGCGACTCTGCTGCTAACTGCTTTATTAATAACTTCGCCAGTATTAGCTGAGAAGCAAGAAACCAGCATTAGCAAAACGGTAATTACAACTAATAAGGAAAAGGCAAATATGAAATCAGAAGAACTTAAAGCAGCTAAAGACGCTAAAACTACTCACCCTATAGTGACCATGGAAACAGAGAAAGGTCTAATCAAAATCGAACTTTACCCTGAAGAAGCTCCTGGTACTGTCGCTAACTTCATTGATCTAGTAGAACGCAAATTCTACAATGGCATAGTTTTTCACAGGATTATCCCAGGCTTTGTAGTACAAGGTGGTTGCCCGTTTGGTAATGGTACTGGTGGTTTTACTGACCCTGATACTAAGCAGAAACGCACTATCAAGCACGAGAAAAATAATCTCAAGCACGATAGAGCCGGTCGCATAGCCATGGCGCGTACATCCGCCCCTGACACTGCTAGCACTCAATTCTTTATTGATCTTGCACCATTACCTAGCCTTGATGCTGGTGGTGTAGATCCTTATGGTTATACTACTTTCGGACAAGTAATCGAAGGTATGGATGTAGTTAACAAAATCGTTTCTGATAATGTGCCGCCTTATCCAGGTTCTGATGGTACTGCGAATCCGGTTAAGATGGTTTCTGTTACAGTTAAATAGATGTTTACTGGTCTGATCGAAGAAACCGGCCGCATAAAAGCCCTCACTAAAGAAGGTTCTAATATAACGTTTACTATCAGTGCTAAGCGTGTAATTGAAGATGTGAAGATCGGAGATAGCATCGCTGTTAACGGTGTTTGCCTGACGGTAACAGAGTACGACAAAGATAGTTTTAAAGTTACTGCTATAGCTGAGACCTTAGGTCTAACGAATCTTGGTGCACTGAGTGTTAATTCGCTAGTTAATCTAGAACGCTGCCTAGCACTCGGCGACAGGCTAGGCGGACACATAGTTCAAGGACATATAGAAGCCATGGGTACGGTACTTGAGATAGTAGAGCTTGATGGTAGCTATGAATATTTCATCGAATTCCCAGAAGCTATACGCCGTTATATTATCCACAAAGGATCTATAGCTCTTAACGGTATCAGTCTTACCGTAGCTTCAGTGAACGCACGCGTAGTATCAGTAGCGATTATCCCTGAGACCTTGGTGAAAACAAATATTAAAGACTGGGCTGTTGGTACAGCAGTGAATATAGAAACCGATATGCTGGCGAAGTATGCGGAGAATATGCTTACGCAAAAATTATGATAGTAAGTCTAAGCCTCAGAATGACGAACTAATCTTGGTTCCAGTTCAGCGCACCCTTCTTAATGGCGTAATAAAGCCCTAATAAGAGGATTCCAACAAACACAAAAGCTTCAGTGATAATAAATCCACGAGTACCAGGTGTTGCTGCTGTGAATAATGATGCCCAAGGCATCAAGAATACGAACTCTACATCAAAAACAATAAAAATGATCGCAAATAGATAGTACTTAATATCGAACTGCACCTGAGCATCCATCTCAGATTTCATGCCGCACTCATAAGTATCAGCTTTAACTGCGTTAGGACTATAAATACCGAATACTCGCTGTAATACTGTACTTAGGCCTAGAAGAACCAGACCATTAACCAGAGCTAGAGCAGTAATTAAGCCAATTTGACCAATCATCATAACCCCTCGATTATACAGTAGGTTTTGGCATTAGTCTAAGGTACGATAGCTCCAAAAATAGCCTAACGTAGCTTAATGCCTTAAATATAATTCGTAACAATTCTCCAGCAGCATCGCCACCGTCATCGGCCCGACACCACCAGGCACAGGGGTAATAGCCTCAGCTCTCAATAAAGCACCTTGAAACTCAACATCACCAACCAGAGATCTTTCTTCTGGTTTTTTGTACACAGCATTAATCCCCACATCTATAACTATAGCGCCGGGCTTAAGCCATGAACCTTGTACGAACTCAGGCTTACCAATAGCTGCTACTAATATATCTGCCTCACTAACTAACTGCGCTAAATCTTTAGAGCGGCTATGCGCCATAGTAACAGTCGCGTTAGCGTGATTAAGCATAATAGCAATCGGTTTACCGACTAGATTACTACGACCTATAACTAATGCACGTTTGCCAGAGAGTTCTACGCCAGCGTCGCGCAGTAATTCCATACAACCTTTAGGCGTGCATGGATAGATGGTCTTAGCAGATCCAGTCATTAAGCGTCCTAGATTAATAGTAGTAAGACCATCGACATCTTTATCTGGGTGAATATGATCTATGATCTCTTGAGTATGCGCGGCAAATGTAGCCGGTAAAGGTAGTTGTAATAAAATACCATCCACTTTAGGGTCGTTATTATAGTTCTCTAGTACTGAAATTAATTCTTCTTTAGTAGTACTAGCTGGAAGATCAGACTTATAAGAAGCTATGCCAACATCAGTGCAAGATTTTTGTTTGCTGCGCACATAGTAATGCGAAGCGGGGTCTTCACCTACTATAATCACTGCTAAACCTGGCGCGCGCTTAGCTGCCTTCGCAGCTTCAGCGATCTTCTCACTAAGCTTAGTTTTAATAGTATTAGCGACGGCTTTGCCGTCGATGATTTTAGATGTTATGGGCACAAGAAAATTGTATCAGTTCGATAAATTGACCATAAAAAAAAGCCCCCGATTTCTCGAGGGCTTTTAATTTTTAGAATTTAGTATCTAGAACTACTGCGATCACGATCACGACCACCGCCGCCACCGCCGTAACCACCACGGTCACGTCCGCCACCGCCGCCGTAGCCACCGCCACCGCCGCCGTAACCACCGCTGCTACGACGAGCACCGCCGCCGCCACCGCCGCCTTGGTTCTCACGTGCGAAATCGATTTTCAATTTGCGACCTTTGAACTCTTGGTCATTAAGAGCATCTTTAGCTGCTGTAGCACCTTCAGCGCTTGCAAAAGTTATGAAGCCAAATCCTTTGCCTTCAATTACTCTACAATCACTAACTTCACCTGATTGACTAAAAACTTCTTTTAGTTCTTCTGATGTTACTGAGTAGCTTAGGTTCCCTACGTACAATTTATTACTTGACATTTTTTCTCCTTAAGTATCTGGAAGCATGTGTCGGAGAAAAAATCTCTCGTTCAGCAGTATTCCGTACAGATTCTATTATAGCATATTAGCCACTAATTAGCAATACGCATTAGCGTAATAGGTTGGTGATTTCTTCCATCATTCTATCTACAACGTTCATAACCCTTGCTGCAGCCTGAAATGCGCTTTGGAATCTTATTAAATTAGAAGCTTCTTCTTCAAGTGAAACGCCTGAAACGCTTTCTTTCTTGTTTTTCAACTGGTTTACTTGAGCCGAATCGATATCAGCTGTTTGCTCAGCAAAATTAGCACGAGTAGCAAACTCTCCAACTACTTGGTTATAGGCTGAATTAATATTTCTGGCAACTTTAGATTCACTAGCACTACCTTGATAGATAGATACGTTAAAAAAGCCTTCGTTATTACTTAAAGTACTATCACGGAAACTAGCATTCATTTTCAAACGAACGAACGCAGCATCAGTAGGTACATCACCACTATAACTAACTTTATCTACTGGGGGACCTTCGGTGCCGGTGAGGTTAACTGCCGAGCCAAGAACATTACCATCTGCATCGAGAAACTCTATCTGCACTAGACTGCCGCCGCCATAACCGTTAGTGCCAGCATTAACATCAATGCCATTATCGTCGATAATACCGCGAACATCTACTCTGAAATCATCACCCGGTACTACAGGCATAGTACTTAAAACAGTACTAGTACTAGAAGCATCTATATATAGTTGATCAGATTTAACACCATCACTCACAACAGCAGAATTGCCGAAGAAAATATCCGCAATAGCATTAGCTATAGAACCATCACCAAAAGCGCCACTATGACCAGGATTGATAGAACTAGGGTCAGCATCAATTGCGTCAACAACAGCTAGAGTAGCAGCAGAATAACCATCGAAAAGGTCTGAACCTGCAACACCAGCTTCATCATAACCAAGATTTAAAAGGCGATTAACATTGTTTTTAAGTGTCATCGCAAAAGCATCAAGCTCAGATCTAAGTTCTGGGATTTCTTTATTTACAGAATCAAAAAGACCACCCAAGGTACCTTTAAAATTATGGACAGAACCTTGAACAGTAGCAGCATCATCACTAGTAATAATCTCAAGTCTATAAGGATCTACACCATTATCAACACTACCTTCAGCCATTTGGAATTGATAGAAGTTCCCTGCTGTATCAACTACCATTAGCTCATCGGCATCCTCACCATTAGTAGTACCGGCGCTTAGACCCAACGCAGCAAGCGCTCCGCCACCAACTATTTCCACTTCAGCATCAGAATTACTTAGTGCTCCGCGCATATTAGCAGTCTGTATAATCAACTTACCATCAGCATTTAAAGCCGCAATATTACCAAAACCACCATTAGCAGCAAAAGTTTTATTGATTTTATTTACAATATCAGTAGCAGTAGAGTTGTCATCAAAATTAACTATAAAAGGACCTACCGCAGTATCATTACCATTATTAACACTAAGCTCTAAAGTGTTATTACCCGAAGCAGCGAGTATGGCAGGAGAAATATTATTACTAGGATTAGTAAAGGCAACCGAGCCTGTAACTTTAGCTTCACTTGCATTGTAATCAAGTCCAAGCGAAGTAAACTCACCAGCCCCATCACGATGAATAGTAAAGTTCATATATTTACTAATGTTATCGAGTAATAAATCACGCTTATCCTGCAAATAACTAATATCAGGAGCATGATCATCTTGCGCCGCAATTTGATTCGCAACTTCAGCAAATTGACTCAGCAACTCATTAAGCTCATTAATCGCCACAGGAATAGCACCACTACTAGGTTCTACCAGATCAGCACTCATGCTACGCATATTAGAATCCACCATGTTGATAGTGTTAGCTAGAGTTTTAGCTGCATTAACGAAGTTTACTTTAGCGCTACTTAACTGTGGGTTAGCCGCAAGATCGCTAGCGGCATTATACATATCACTAACTCGCGCACTGATACCAGCATCTCCAGGCTCACCTAGAATTTGGTTAGCCGCAATGTTAGTTTGAGCAATTTGATCTGAGTATGAAAGTCTAGAATTCTGCACTCTAAATTGATTATCGAGAAACATATCCCTAGCTCTCTCAACATTAGAAACTTTAACTCCGTTGCGCAAGACAGAACCTAAACCACGAACCATAGATTCATCAGCTTCAAAAGTTACTATGCGACGCGAATAACCTTCAGTATTGGCATTCGCGATGTTTTGACCAGTGATATTAATACCAGCTTGAGCAGCGTCCATAGCTCTTAAACTTATATTTAATGCTCCTAGTGAATTACTACCCATAATTTATTATCCTCCGAGGAAACCCGATAATCCTCTTAAACTAATTTGAAAAAAATTCGATGAAGTCTGAATCGCAGCCTGTAAAGCAGTTTGAGCATTGCTATATTCCTGACCTACTTTGGCAACATCAATATCTTCAATATTAGAAAGATCTTTAACCAACTTAGCCCCTAAGTCCACTTCATAAGCACTTGCAGATTCCAACTTATTACTTAAAGATCCTACTTGACCACGGATGCTACTCAATTTCTCCAAATTATAATCAGCAACATCAAGCAAACTTCGAACAGTAGTAACATTGTTAGTGTTAAGAGCGCTCTCTAAACTAGCAAACATACTTAGCAACCCTGCATTACCACCAGTAGTCACACTAGGCTTAAGCCCTAAGTCATTTAGAACAGATTCGGAAGAATCATTGCTAATAGTAATAGAAGCGTCTTCACCTGTCGCACTACCAATCGGAAGAGTAGTAGATAAGTTTAAAAATCCAGTAGGGTTATTGCGAGCAATATTACCAAGACCACCATCAACAGGGAACTGAGAATTGATTTTACTAACAACAGTACTAAGACTATCACCGGCAGCAAGAGTCACAGTAGAAGTAGTAATACGTCCAGTACCATCATTAACAGTAAATTTGAGCGTACCACCTGAACTGATACTTGGGTTCACAACAACACCTGTAGCTTCAGCAGAACTAGCTGAAGATCTTAGTAGATTGTTAAGACTGACACTAGACTGGTTGCCATCATAAGATCTTTCACCAAGATCAGACTCACCAGCTTTGTAAACAGCAGAGGTGAAAGCAGCATTAGTAGCAAGCTTTAACGGTGGAACATTTCCTTGAACGCCAGAGAAAATATATTTACCACCTGCTTTGGTATTGACCATCGATACCATCAACTCACCTAACTGACGCACTTCTTGAGCTTGCAATATTTTTTCAGCAGCTCCACTAGTACCATTGCTAGCCGAGACAATTAATTCACGCGCTTTGCGCACTAAATCAGAGATCGTAGTTAAAGCACCATCAGCAGAATCCAATTCGAGCTTAGCGTAACCAGTATTAGCTTCACGCTGCTTATTAGCCTCTATATCACCTTTGATCACTAAAGCCTTGGCAGCCTGCATAGGTGCTTCATAAGCATAGTTATAATTTTTGCCAGTACTCAACTTACCCGTAAGATCGAACAGCTTATTCTGACCGCGAGCTATTTGCTCTGTCAGTATGTTTACTAGTTGATTAGTGCTTAAGCGTTCGACCATAATTTATAGGAATGTAAGAAAATCAAAAATACTCTGAGAGAAGATTCTTGAAGAAATATCCAAAGTACTATTCAAAGCATTTTGAGATTTAGTGATAGCGTTAATCGCCTCAGCGACTGGGATATCATCATTATCAGAACGTCTGACTTCTAAGCTGATTTTTTCAGCAGCCTCATAACTCATTTGCGTATCGACCCGTTTAGTGAGATGTCCTAACTCAGCACGTTTCGCTAGTACTCGAGAAATATTAGAATCTAAGTCTGTTTGTGCACTCGATATAATGCTCGTATCATTCAAACGATAACCAGCTTCAAGCTTACTTATGGTATCGAGCAAACTTCCATCTGTACCACGATAAGTACCAACAGTAAGTCCCGTATTAGTTATAGCGGTACCAACAGTAGTACCAGGTCTCACTGTGATACGCGCTTGTCCATTAGCAGAGTTACCAGTAATCAAACTAGTATCTAAATTTAAATAGCCAGCAGGATGCTGTCTTGCAACTGCACCACTTCCGCCAGCCGTCACAAAGGCATTATTGATACGAGTGACCATGGTTGCAATATTGCTACCGCTAAAAGTGATATCACCAGTATCTCTGACGTTACCATTACCATCATCAATAATTAAACGTATTTGTCCGGTAGCAACTGGGTTTAAACGAGTACCAGTAGTACCAGCTGTAGTGCCCTCTGCCGTTAGCAATTCAGTAAGATCAACACTAGTCTGCATTCCCATTACTTGCCTTTCAGCAATAGAACCTTCTCCACCTCTATAAATCGCTGAGCGAAAATCTGCGCCCTCTTGAAGAGTGACAGCCTTCTCGTCACTACTAACACCTGAAAAAATATATTTATTACCAATTTTAGAATTAAGCAGCTGAATAATATTGAGACCTTGATTGCGAACCTGATCAGCTAATGCGGCACGCTCAGAAGAACCCATAGTCGCGTTGGTACCTTGAACAGCATCTTGCTTCATTTTGCTAAGTACTTCTTGCAAGCTAGCTAAACTACTTTCAGCAATTTCAAGCTCAGACTTACTTGAAGAACGAACTTCATCCAAGTGAGTATTGCGTTTAATAGTGTTAGTAAGCTGTTGGCTCTTAAGAGCTGCTAACGGATCTTCGTAGAGAGATAGTCTACGTTTACCTAGATTCATGCGTTGAGTATCTTCAAAAAGACTTTGCTGATTCATCAGCACGTGATCCTGCGCTTGAGAGTATTTTTGCGAACTAGATATTCGACCAAATTCTGGCATGGTAAGCACTTTAAGCCCATAAACAGGCTATTCTGGCTAGACATACTGTATTATTTAGCCCCTTACCAGTACCCACCAAACGACTAAAAATTGCTATTATTAATTAGGTCAAGATACTTTATACAACCTAGCTTGGAGCTTTTGCTAGGCTCTAAAGTCTAGATCGAGATTTCAATAGGTAAAAATGCTCACTAAAGACAGCATCTTAAGTAAATACGCCAGCGCCTCTACCGGCCCGGCAAATTATTTACCAGATCCCAAGAAGGGTAAAATTGCAGTTGCTTTAAGTGGTGGCGTTGATAGCTCTGTTGCCATATATTTACTGAAAGAAGCTGGTTACGATGTAGTCGGAATCACAGCTTGGTTGATTGCTGGTACTGGTCGCTGTTGCGATACTGGCATGGTGGATGCAGTAAGAATTTGCGATCAATTAGGTGTTGAACATCACTCTGTAGATCTGCGTGAAGCCTTCGCAAAGGGCATCATTAAAGACTTCCACGAATCATATTCTCGTGGTGAAACTCCTATCCCCTGTATTAGTTGTAACAACGATATGAAATGGGGACACTTGCTTGACTACAGTATCAACGTACTTGGCGCTACTCATCTAGCTTCTGGGCACTACGGGCGCATAGTAAAACTTGAAGACGAGTATATTCTCTATAAATCAATGCACGACAAAAAAGATCAAAGCTATATGCTCTGGGGTCTTAATCAAAAACAACTTTCTCACACTTTGTTTCCTCTGGCTGATATGGCTAAAGATGATGTAAGACGCATCGCCACTGAAGCTGGGCTTTCTGTTGCTAATAAGCCAGACTCGCAGGACATTTGTTTTGTTAGTGTTGGCATGACTAATTCTGATTATTTAACTAGAATCTTGGGTGAGAAAGCCGGCGATATAGTTTTGATTAGTGATGGTACAGTACTCGGTCAACACAAAGGTAGTTTTAACTATACCTATGGTCAACGCAAGGGTATTGGTATCGCTTACTCTGAGCCACTCTATGTAGTGAAGATAGATCCAGAGCTCAATACCGTTTATGTCGGCACCAAAGGTGAACTACTATCACAGAGAGCTGTTGGCAAAGACGCTAATTTTATTGGTGATGCTGATATGGAAATCGATAGTCTCGGTGAGAAATATTTTAATGCTCGTGTTAAAATTCGTTACAATTCTAGTCCAGTTCCAGCTAAGGTTTATCCCGATGGTGCTGAGCGAGTGGCGGTAGAGTTCGAGGATACAGTTGAAGCGGTGACTCCAGGTCAAGCAATGGTCTTCTACGGTGATGGTGACCGGGTTATAGGCGGAGCGTGGATAGAATAATAAATAATGATGACCTTAAGTAAAAAACATTTACTCTCACTTAATGATCTAAGCGTTGCCGAGATCGAAGCCATATTAGATCGTGGTGATCACTGGGCGCATAAACCTAACAATCAGCTTTCATACACTCCGCGCCTAGAGAACAACCCGATTATTTGCAATTTGTTTTTTGAAGCTAGTACTAGAACTAGATTCTCGTTCGAAGTAGCTGCTAAGCGACTTGGTTACTATGTTTTGAATTTTCACCCCTTCAACTCAAGCGTGCAAAAAGGCGAGACCCTCTACGACTCACTCAAAACTCTTGAAGCGATGGGTGTATCAGCTGCGGTAATACGCACACCAGAAGAAAGAGGACTAGAGGAGATGGCGCGATCGGTTAATTTATCAATCATCAATGCTGGTGATGGTAGTAATCAACACCCTACTCAAGGATTATTAGATCTCTTGACTCTTAGACAGCATTTCGGCAGACTTACTGGTCTTAAGATCGCAATTATCGGCGATATCAAACACAGTCGAGTAGCACAATCTAACATCAATGGCATTGGCAAATTCGATTCGACAGTTATGCTTAGTGGTCCACCACAATTAATGCCAGAAGCAAGTAGCTTGCCAAGTCATGCACGCCTAGTGGGGATGGATGAAGCGATAGAAACTGCTGATGTCGTGATGATGTTACGCGTACAGAAAGAAAGACATCTCGGTAGCATTTCTTACGAGAACTATCTAGAGGAATATGGTCTGAATAAGAAACGTGAATTACATATGCTTAAACACGCGATGATTATGCACCCAGCACCATTTAATCGCGGCATCGAAATCGATGGTGATCTAGTCGAGTCAAAACGTTCGCTAATATATTGCCAGGTCTCTAATGGTGTAGCTGTACGTATGGCAATATTAGAAGGAATATTAGCTGGAGATTTTCTAAGTATAAATGGCTAAAGTTCTGCTCAGTAAAGTTAAATCAAACCAGCAAATCGCAGACAAGATTTACGAACTAATACTTGAGGGGGATTTCACCGGGTTTAAACCTGGCACTTTCGTACATATCAAATGCTCAGCGGGTTTTGACCCGCTACTAAGAAGACCTATAAGTATTTGTGATGTGAGGGATAACGAGCTGGTCTTGCTTTATAGAGCTGAAGGGCAGGGTACTAATCTTTTAAGTAAGTATAAGCCTGGCGAATCTGTAGATATGTTAGCTCCACTTGGTAATGGTTTTGACGTGACGGCTTCTGCTCCTGGCAGCACTGCTTTATTAATTGGTGGTGGCATCGGTGTGCCGCCTTTATATTATTTGGGACGGCTACTTAAAGAGCGCGGCGTTACTGTTAAAACTATTATTGGCTTTAACCAAAGCAAAGATGTTTTTTATGCTGAAGAGTTTGCGGAACTGGGGGAGACTTGGACTACGACTATTGACAAGGGTTTAGTTACTGACTATTTAGATAAGGTCGGTTCTTGGGATCAACTCTACAGCTGCGGTCCTACTGCCATGCTTAAAGCTTTACAAAAAATTATTAGTCCTGAGAAAACTGCTTATATTTCACTAGAAGAGCGTATGGGTTGCGGCGTTGGAGCTTGCCTTGCTTGTGTTTGTGATCTTAGTAAGCCAGAGCCTGGAGAAAAAGCATATGTACGAGTATGCACCGAGGGACCAGTATTCCCGATGAACAGTGTGCTACTGAGATAACCCTCTTGATATAATAGTATAATCGTGCCCGACGGCACGATTATACGCTTCTGTGGGCGAGTGCATCATGGATTGCTTCGTCGCTCCGCTCCTCGCAATGACAATACAACAACAAACTATGACTCAAAACGAAGACAACTTAAACAACCTACACAAGAACGAAGACAGTTTTGTGGCTAGTAAAGCTGAAGACTTAAGAGCAAATAGTTGCGCCACTGAAGCTAAAGCTCCTAGTGAGCTTGAATTACTTAAACAAGAATTCGCCGAACTGGATGATAAATATAAACGCATCTGGGCAGACCAACAAAACATGCAAAAGCGCATGCAGCGTGAGCGTGAAGATACTTATAAATATGCTGCCATCACTACTATTGAAGCGATATTACCAGCTATAGACAATTGTGAGTTCGCACTTAAAAGTATCAATCCTAATACTAAGATCGAAGAAGTAGTTAAAGGTATAGAAATGCTCAAGACTCAGTTACTTATGTCTTTGCAAGGACTTGGACTTGAAGAAATCAATACTAATGGTGTCTATAACGCTGAGCTGCACGAAGCAATTAGCAGTATAGTAGACGCAGCTAAAGCTGAAGGTACTATTATTGATGTTGTGAAGAAAGGTTTCAAACTAAGAGATAAGGTTGTAAGACCAGCGACTGTAGTAGTCTCCAAACAGTCATAGTTAATGTTTAACTACAAACTAAGTCTTGAATATAATGGCGCAAATTTCTGCGGCTCACAAATTCAAAACAATCAAGATCTTAGAACCGTTCAAGGCGAATTAGAGAAAGCTTTATCAGTATATTTCAGAGAAGTTATTAGCTCTACCTTCTCAAGCAGAACCGATGCTGGCGTCCATGCTTTAGGGCAAGTGGTTAATTTCAAAACTAAGCAGAAACTGGAAAACCTAGATACTAATCCTGATAAGTTTTTGATCTCACTAAATGGTATTTTGCCAGAGGATATAGCAGTAGCAGCTATTAGTGAAGCAACTGAAGATTTCAACGCCAGATTCGATGCTCAGTCGCGCGAGTATCTCTATAAGATCTTCAATCGTAGAGCCCGTCCAGTATTACGCTTGGATAGTTTGGCTTGGGAAAAGGAACCTTTAGACTATGAGCGCATGGCAGCTCACGCTAAAAGTTTTATTGGCACTCATGATTTTCTGAAATACACCAAGCTAGAACCTGGTGAGGCTGCTAAGCCTAATTATCTCTGTACTGTCTATGAGTCCGAACTGATTAAAGAAAGCAAGATTTGTTTTAAATACAAAATTCGCGCTAATAGATTCTTAAGGCACATGGTGCGCAAAATTGTCGCTGAGTTAATTGCTGTTGGTAAGAGTGAAGAGCCCTCAGGCACTGCAATGGCACCGGCGGAGGGGTTGACTTTAGTTAAAGTGGAATATTACTGACAGGCATGCTCGTACAATAATTCCGCTCCTGACTTGCCTAACTCGCAAGTGTCAGAATAAGTTTTCTTAACTCCGCCCAGTAAACCACAAACCGGCTTATTCTCTAAACAAAAAGTACTTTGAACAGGAATAATATAGTCTTCAAGCGGTAAATAGGAACTATCACTAACTTTAGTAAAAGTCTTAATACGCAATTCACCGTAATTTAGGTAGTCATCATTGGAACAAACATTAACACTATTAGGATCTAAATCACAAGCTGCTTGGGGTCTCTTACGCTCTTGCGGTAACTGCAAACCAAAACTAAAGCTAGGACCATCAAGCTCAACACTGTGCTCACCTAAGAGGCGCAACTCAATAAAGTCAGAACGCAACCTGGGCATAATCTGTGCCAAATAAGCTTCAGTAGGCACTCCTACTACTTTAATAGAGTATTTGCTATTGGCATAAAGTTTAAGCGGAGCTTTGTCTCCGTACTGTATATCAATCTGAGTTAAATCTGTGCGTTCACTGGCTATAGCCGCCGAACTAAAGAAGACTAACAAAAAAGTAATTAAATTAAACTGCGAGTTGCGCACTATTAATAAAAATATTCTAGCTCTACTTATATAACTATCGGATTAACTAAGTCTAAAGTTATCCGTCGTCTGGACTAGGTGAGATTACTGGAAGTAGCTTAGATTTTGCACTAGCTGTGAAAGCGCAAAGTCGACACATTGGTGTCGACTTTGCTATCTAATCGCGCAACGATAGACTTAAGTTCATCTATTTCTAATTGCTTAGCCTCTGCTTGCGCTTTATATTTGGCAGTTTCACGCTCTAACTGTTCTAGCTTACGGCTAAAAATATAATTATCTTCCACTTGAAGATTCAATGAAGCGATATTATGCTCAAGCTGATCAATAGACAACCTCTGTTGTGATTCACGAGCTTGAAACTCTTCTATGATCATCTGATACTGTCTGACAGCTTCACCAAGATAGCGTAGTGGAGATAGTTCAGCGAATTGGCTTAGCGCTGGTAGTATCTCGCTGTACTGCTCGGCACAGAGACTGAGATAGCGAATATCATGCAAACTCATACCTTTAAGCACTAGATCATGGATCTTAGCTATGGCTCTAGCAAGTGTGTAGTAATAAGACTGTTGCGGCTCAGCAATACCAAGCTGGTTCTCGTAGTTAACCAACACGCTCTCAGCAATATTTAATTGATCGCGAATTTCTTTACGAGAAATATATCTACTACTAAGATCCGACATCTTTAGTGCATCTCCTGCAATGTTTGATGAATTTCTTGGATTAGCTCACCATCAAGTTCCTGGCTACTATGATATTCGTGGCTTTCTTCTACTTTAGTTGCTTTAGGGCTAGGTGCCGCAGATTTAGGTGCTTCATAGCTTGGAGCTGTGCTGCGCTGCAAAGGTGGGGTCTGCATACGTGGCACATAACTATGAGTACCAGTGTCTGATGGAGCTGCTACCGGTGCCGGCTCGACTTTTTTAGTTTCAACTTTAGTTTCTACTGTTGTTTTTTTAACGGTTTTCTTACTCTCTACCACTGGAGCTGGTGTTTCAACGATAGGAGTTATTTCCACAGGCTCAAGCACAGGAGTTTCTTCTACAGGCTGCTCATCTTCTACAACAGTCTTAGTTACTGTCTTAGTAACAGTTTCTACTGCTGCTTTAGCCGGTAAAGGTACTACTACAGACTCTATAACTTCGGCATCAACTTCTTTTGATGAATCTAGAACTTTTCTGTGCTTATCATCATTATTAGTAATTTTCTTGGCAGCATAGACAATACCTTTTGCTGCAGTATTAGCATCATTAGCTACACCTTTAATTATGGTGCCGTATATAAGACCACGGTTTTTAAGCTTCTCAACATCACCTTTAATTACAGCAATCTCAGCTCCAGTTGCATCTATCTTGGTAGAAACTTCTTCGCTCTGTTCTTGTACCGCACCAACAGTGCCATAGACAATACCAAGCTCTGAGCTGATCTTACTGAGTTTAGCGTCAATAGCACTAAGCTCATTTTGGAATTGTTCCATAATGTTAACTAGGCTAGCTAAATCTTCTCTATCTTCTAATAGCTCACGATTATTGTTACTAATAAGATTAGAAAGAGCTACTGCCATTTCATAACGAGTAATGGGAGTATTGCCACGAAAAGCACCATTAGGATCGCCAACCATTACGTTACTTTCATAAAGTTCTTGCACTTCATCAGCGGCCCAGTGGTTAGCTGGAACATCTCTTAATGATTTAGGTGGATATGCTTTAGATCTAGCGAGACTTGGGGTCATTAAGCTTAGAGCCAAGGGGATTATCACGAGTAAGCTGAGGCGGTTTTTCATACATCTATAGTCTATCAATAAGGCATAATTATTACTATGCTCCCTGAACTAAAAATAGGTCACGGCTTCGATGCCCACCAACTACTAGACCTCGCTGACTTCAAAGCTAAATACCCAAACCGTAATACAGATGGTCTGATTATTGGCGGTGTAAGCATAGAATATTCGCGCAGACTATCAGGCCACTCTGATGCTGATGTTGCGGTGCATGCCATCATCGATTCGCTATTAGGTGCTGCTGGTCTCGAAGATATCGGCTGCCAGTTCCCTCCTAGCGATAAACAATATGAAGGGGTTAACAGCTTAGATCTACTTAGCAAAACTCTAAGTTTAATCTCGGCTTACAAGATATCTAATATTGATGTCACTATAGTTGCCGAGAAACCGAAACTAAGACCTTACATTCCAGAGATGCGCAAAAAATTATCTGCTGTATTAAAAATCGAACTCGATCAAATCAACATCAAAGCCACTACCACTGAGGGACTGGGTTTTACCGGCAAGGAAGAGGGGATTGCTGCTCATTCGGTTTGCTTACTAATAAAAAATCCAAACAATGTTTAACAATGCGAGCACTAGCTTTACCATCGCCATAAATACCTGGGTTAGTTTTAATCGCTAATCGCATTTCAGCTAATGCTAATGGATCTTGAATTAATTCATTAATATTGCGACTGATAGTTTTAGCATCTATGCCAGCAAGTTTACTAAGACCTAATTTAAGACTTTCAATTCTCTCGGTGATTGCTCTTAAAACTAAAACTGGCACGCCAAAATATGGTGCTTCTTCCTGAATACCTCCACTATCGCTAATAACAAAGCTTGCCTTGCTTAACAAAGATAGAAAATTAGGATAAGTTTGTGGCTCCAAGAAGCTAATGTTATCTAGACCTACTTCTAACTCAAGTTTACTGAGAGGAGCATTAGCAATAGGGTTAGCATGCTTAATTACAACAAAATTATAATCAGGATTATCCTTAGCCGACAAAGCTAAAGCAGTAGCAAGCTCTGCAATAACTTTTGCTTGGTTTTCACGACGATGAGCAGTAACTAAAATATAAGGCTTGCCATCAGTTTCTAACTCTGGCAACTGATTAAGAGTGTAATTTAAAGCATCAACTACAGTATTACCTGTGAGGTAACAACGTCCTTGCACCTTTTCATTACTTAAATTATCCATAGCTGAAGGTGTCGGCGCAAAATTAAGTGCAGCTAAATGATCGATAGTACGCCTACCCAATTCTTCTGGGTAAGGTTGAGTGACATCATAAGTTCGCAAGCCTGCTTCGATGTGAGCGACTGGTATTCCTAAGTACCAAGCAGCCAAAGCTACTTGAGTGGCAGACTGAGTATCACCTTGAACCATAACCAGGTCTGGTCTATGCTCAGAGAGAAATTTAGTGGCAGCACTTAAAAGAGCGACGCTTAAATCTGCAAGCTGAGTAGAGAGGATTGCTTCGCTAACTACGTTATCTAGCAATGACGAGTCGCTTCGCTCGCAATGACGACTTAAATCAAAATTATAATCTGCAGCAATTTGAAAAAAATCATGCAGACCAGCCAGCAAATCCTGATGCTGAGAGGTTCCTACCAGATAGCTCTCTATGTTCTCTACGCTACGCAAAGCTTTAATAACTGGATAAGTTTTAATGTACTCAGGTCTAGTACCTACGAAACAAAAGATACTTGCTTTCGTTGGGCGCTTAGTGCTCATTTTTTTCTTTTATTGCTTTTTTGAGTTCTTCTAACTCTTTACGCAACTCAGTTACTTCATCTTTAATCTTAGGTAATCTAATATAAGCACGCTGCCTATTCATAAACTCACCATACGGTACAGCAGGAGTGCCTAACATCGGCATAAAAGCATCAACATTAGAGTTCGCAGCAGAGTATGCTCCAAGCACTGAGTCATTGCCCATCTCCACACCATCACCAACACCAGCTCCACCCGCAATAGTAACTCTATCGCCGATCTTGGCACTACCAGCTATACCAGTATTAGCAATCACTATAGAATCTTTACCGATACTTACGTTATGTGCGATCTGACAGAGATTGTCTATCTTAGTGCCTGCACCGATTATGGTAGGACCTAAAGTACCACGATCAATAGTGGTACAGGAGCCTATCTCCACGTCATCCTCAACAACCACGTTACCTGCTGAGAGGATTTTGTATTGGATTTGTCTTTCAGTATTAAAACTAAAATTGCCTGATTTAAGTTTCTCAAGATTACTTGGATCCTTAGTAGTGTAACTAAAACCATCAGAACCGATAACGGAATTAGCATGCACTATTACTCGTGCACCCAACTGACAGCCATCTTCTACCACTACCCCAGGATGCAACTCTGAACTAGCACCGATACTAACATCTGCACCAATAGTGACACGTGGCATCAAGACCACGCCAGCAGCTATCTTGGATCTGGGACCGACATAAACAAAAGCACCGATACAAGCACTAGGATCAACACTGGCACTAGCATCTATGCAAGCAGAACCATGAATACCACAAGCAGGTAGTGATCTAGGATTACTAAACAAGCCAATGATTTGACTTAAAGCATAGCGTGGTCTATCAACAAAAAGAAAATTAATACCAGGGTTCTCGCGAATAAATTTACGAATAGGCTCGTCGCTTTGCAACTTACTTGAAAGCACTAAAGCTGCAGCCTTAGTACCTTTCATCATCTTAAGAGCTTTAGCCCCTTTATCAGGGAAAACAAAAGCTAGCTCAGTATTAGTAGCAGATTCTGGCAATACCGCGATAGCACTAATCTCAAGATCAGCATTACCTTGCAACTGAGCAGAGCTGGTCTTGGATATTAAATCAAGGTTGGGCATTAATTAGCAAGCTTAGCTGGAGGATTTAGCTTCTCAAGCTTAGCAATAAACTCACTTGTAATATCAAGACCAGAATTGGCAACAAAAGCTTTATCAAGAATCAATTCTAGAGATTTTTCTTTAACTAATTGATCAACAACAGCTTTAATGTCATTCTTGATCTTAAGATCAAAAGCAGATTTCATTGTTTGAATCTCAGAGACACGTTTATCAACTAAAGCTTGGATCTCAGTTTGCTTTTTCTTAAGATCAGCTTCAGCTGTGCCTTTCTCTTTAAGGGCTTTAAGTTCCGCTTCAGCAGTCTGCATTAAACGGTTAAGAGACTGTTCAGCAGTACCCACTTGGGCAAGTACGGATTGTACCGAAGCAGCTTCTCTACCAACTCTAGCCATATCTACTACAGCTATCTTGCTAGTAGCTTCTTCGGCCATCACTGCTGGAGCAAACAAAACTAAAGACAGTAGTACTGCGAAAATTCTTTTCATCATATCTACCTATTTCTTAGCAGGTCCGCCAAGCTTCTTAACTACAGCATCACTAATATCAGTACCACCGAAAAGCACAGCTTCTTGCACTAAAACTACATCAAGCTTCTGCTCGCTAGCAACATCCTTAATAGCTGTCTCAACAGCAGTTTGAACCTTCTCACTCTTAGCTTTACTTTCAGCTTCTAGCTTCTTAGCTTCTGGCTCGATTTCTAGTTGGAACTGTTCAGCCATCATCTGTAATTCAGTTTCAGTTTTATTGGCTGTACGAGCTTCTTCTATAAGTTTGCGTTTAGCGGCAATCTTATCTTTGAGTGCGGCATCAGCTTTCTGAATCTCTTCAAGAGCCTTACGTGCCTCATCATAACTACCCATAACCTTAGCGGCATTGATAGTACCTATCTTAGATTTAGTCTCAGCCAGGGCTGGACTTAAGGATAATAGGGCTGGAACAACTAGTAATGGAATAAATTTACGCATCATATATCTAATTATAGCAAAAATTCTCTAAAAGGAAAGTTGCTAGAATAGCTTTATATATGCTCAAAAAGCTAGTTATTTTATTATCTGCGTGTTTTTTAGTCGCCGGCTGCTCGGGGATAGATTCTTTGCCCGGACTTGGCGGACGTAATAATAAAGTCAAAGTTTATTTCACTAAAGCAAATGATGAGCTTGGTGCCGTACTTATAACTGTCGATCGCAAAGTTCCAAAAGATCAGACTCCTTATGAAACTGCTATGCGTGAACTTTTCAAAGGTCCTAACCCAGAGGAGAGAGGGAGACAAGAACTTAATACAGAAATTCCTGACGGCACTCGTTTAATCAAAATTAAAGAGACCAAAGAATCTGTAGAAATAAACGTTAGCTCACAGTTTATGGTGGGTGGCGGCTCTGAGAGTATGCAGGTTAGATTCAGGCAGCTACGTGAAACCGCTCTTAGTCTAGCTAAAGGCAGACCAGTGTTCTTGCTTATAGACGGACAACAATTAGACGCCATTGGCGGTGAGGGCTTAGAAATACCTCGACCACTTAACTAAAGTGATAGCTGGCAGACATAGCAGTTCAGAAACTAGCGCGGCTCGATTAGCTGAATATTTATTAAGTCTTGATGGTAATGTTCTGATCTTAGCCAATGGTCCGATGGGCAGCGGCAAAACTACTTTTACGCGAATGCTCGGAGCGGCGTTAGGTATTTCTAGTAAAATTACAAGTCCGACTTTTGTTGGGCTGCATGAGTATAAGGGTGACGGTTTAGAGTTTTTACACTTCGATATTTATCAGGTGCCTGTTAGTTACTATGACATCAAAGAATTATTGATTAGTAGTAGTGTGCGCAAAATATTATTAATCGAGTGGGCGGAGAAACTAGGCACCGAGACTGTAGCTAAATTAAAAGCTGAGGGTTTAAAAGTAGTAGTTCTAGATTTTACTCTTGAAAATGGAGAACATCTAATCACTTCAACGCCTATATAGACAGCTAAAGCACTTGATAATACAATCTCTATAGTGCTAAATACTCTACGTTTTATATGCATAGTTTGCTTATTGTCTTCGGCAGTAAGTGCCGCTGTTTACCAACCTTTGATTGATGAGCTCGATATTAGTAATCCTAAGAAATTAGCTGGTGATGATCTTTATTGGGACTTTGCTCGCACTCACCCTGACGCTGGTAGCGCACAATGGGGTTATGATCTATTTTTCATAACAGCTACTCAGAGATATAGACATCTAATAAAGACTAACTATGATAGGAAAATTGATCGGGAGAAACTACTTAGTAAAGCGCAGAAGAAGAATGAAACAATAGAAATTCCTGCGGACTTGAGTGAAATACCTGTAAATAAAAGTTCTTTTAGTGATGATCAGGTCACCGTGATAGCCATTCCAGAAGCAGCTGGAATCTCAATGTTCATGCCTGGCGGAGGTGCAATTGGTGGCGCTCTTGCTGGAATTATTCAAGCTAAAACGGCAAGCTACGATAAACACAATTTTGTAGATATGCAGCTCAAAGCTTATAAAAAAGTTCAAGATGAAACTACAGTAAATCAAATTATTTGCGAGCCTACAAGCAAGCAAAAGTTTTACCTAACTCCTGATCTGATTAAAAAGTATTCTCCTCATATAATGGAAAAATTTTATTTGCATAAAGATGGTAATTTGAGATCCGAATATGAAGGAGCTATAGTAGGTGTTTACAAATATAGACCAGAATGTTTTGCAGTCAAAGAGCCTCTTGCTTTTTTAGTCAATCCACAGCATAGTAGTAAGAATATTTTTCGTGGGATAGAGTACGGCTATCCTGTTGCCATAAGCAAACCTAAGAAGTTTCTTACAACGGATTTTAAATTGATAAATTAGTGAGCAAGTTCTTTACTAGCTTCTAAATATAATTTTGAAGCCGCCTCAGCCAGCGATCTAATATCCAGAATATACTTCTGGCGCTCATCCTTGCTAATAGCACCGCGCGCATCGAGCAAGTTAAAAGTATGCGAGCACTTAAGAATATAGTCGTAAGCTGGAATAGCAAGCTTAGCTTCTAAACAACTAGTGGCTTCAGCAAAATACTCAGTATATAAACGCGCGAGGCGACTAGCATCTGAAACTTCGAAGTTATACTTGCTCTGTTCGACTTCATTGCGATGATAAATATCACCGTATTTAATGATGCGCGAACCATCTCGGTGCCAGACTAGGTCATAAACAGAATCTACACCTTGAAGATACATAGCAATGCGCTCAAGACCGTAAGTGAGCTCGGCAGCAACTGGTTTAATCTCTATGCCACCAGCTTGCTGAAAATAAGTAAACTGAGTAATCTCCATGCCATTAAGCCAAACTTCCCAACCACAACCCCAAGCACCTAGTGTAGGGCTCTCCCAGTTATCTTCGACAAATCTAATATCATGCTCAAGGGGATTAACACCCATGGCTTTCAAACTATTTAAATATAGTTCTTGAGTGTTAGGTGGATTAGGTTGTAGTATCACCTGATACTGAAAATAATGTTGCAGGCGGTTAGGATTCTCACCATAGCGTCCATCAGTAGGACGGCGGCATGGTTCTATGCATGCCATTTTCCAAGGCTTATCATCTAAGACCCTAAGGAAAGTCGCTGGGTTCATAGTGCTAGCACCTTTCTCAGTGTCATATGGTTGCATGATGATACAACCCTGATCTGACCAGTATTGATTGAGCTTGAAGACTAGTTCTTGGAAGCTGAGCATGAAAGTTAGTTTAACATGATTTGGTAATTCCCCAAAAGCCTTACCTATAGCTGATTCTGATCATGTTGTTGACGTCAACAACATGATCGAAGAATAAATGATGGCTAACGTTTTGTTGGCGTCAACAAAACGTTCAAAACCTATAAGCAACAGTCTTTGAGTAAAAAAATAGTCTTAAAACAAAGAAATCCGATAATGAGTCATAATGGATTAGGCGGTTAAATATCTCCTAAACTTCGCTAACTTCTTATCGCCTATCCCCTTCACCCTACTAATGTCTTCTACACTACGAAAAGCCCCACGCGCTTCTCTATCATCTACTATACGCTGAGCTAAGGCTGGACCAATGCCAGGTAGATTCTCGAGCTCACGCGAGTTAGCTAGATTAATATTGATTTGGTATTTTTTCTTGATACTAGATTGAGCATCTAGTGGTTTAATACGATACTGCTCGAAGCCACGGGATTTAGCGAAGTAATAAGTCGTACCCAACAACAGGGAAATCAAAAAAATCAACAAAGCAAATTTGCGCATTAGACCTTAAGTTCCCGGCTGTTGACCTCTAATAATTTTTGGCACTCTTCGACGTAACGAACTATTTGAGAGCCGTTGATACCATCGCTAGTTGGTACTTGCTTATGCTGAATACAATCAAGAAAATGTTTGCACTCTAATCTAAGCGGCTCATCATTAGAGTAAACTGGCTTCTCAACAGTGGTAGAACCATCTGCTGTACGGCTATATATTTCTAGTTTGTTTTCTTTAAAGGTGTCATTCAATACTGCGGTCTTCTTACTGCCATTAATGGTGAGTAAGGCTTGCTTCTGCGGGTCCAGCCAACTGTTGTGTATATGTCCGCCAACATTATTAGGGAAAACTAGATCTATATGCACCACGTCAATGACACCATCATCAGCACTAGCCCAGCCGCGCACACTCATCACGCGCTCAGGTACGGCTCCAAGTATATAAGCCATCATAGAAAAATCATGCGGTGCTAAATCCCACATCACATTACTATCACGGCGGTGACTGCGAATAAAATTACGACGGTCAGAATTAATGTACTGAATTTCACCAAGTTCACCAGAAGCCACTAAGCGTTTAAGTTTATTGACAGCAGGATGGTACATGAGTAGATGCCCAACCATCAGCACTAAATCTTTTTCTTTGGAGATAGCTACTAACTCTTCAGCTTCTTGAAAATTCTGTGCCATCGGTTTCTCGACATAAACATTCTTACCAGCTAAGAGTGCTTGGCGAGCGAGCCTATAGTGTGTACTAGCTGGAGTCGCGATAACTATTCCATCTAAATCTTTACGCTCGACAACTTCATCGAATGAATTCGTGATATCTACAGAGCTATATATAAAAGGATAAGTCTCAGCAAGAACTTCAAGGCTATTAGAGTTGCTATCGCAGACCTGTGCAAGCACACCTAGTTCGTAAAAATTACGAACTAAGTTTTTGCCCCAATGACCGCTGCCGACTACTGCTATTTTCATGCGTCATGCGCTATTTTAGCTTAATAGTGATTGTATTGCTCTTATACTCGCCGCCACGGGTGAGGAAGACCTGATATTCGCCTTTAGCCCACTTCTTATCAGCCATAATAGTCAAGACATTATTCTCCGAATCCTCAGTTCTCACAGAGCTTACTGGAGCTTCGAATTGTTTTTGCGATTTTACTTCAGTGAACTTCAAGACATTCTCAGTAGGCTCGCTAGAGAAATACTTACCACTTAGCTGAATATCAGTACCAAGTACGAACTCAGCCTTCTCAGCAGCTGGAGCCATAAGTTCTGGATACATATAGCGATAGGTCTCTAGGAAATAATCATCTTCCTTGCCTTCATTACTAATATGCAAACTACCACTCAGTTCATAACCAACGCTAGACTTGCGCAAAGTTCCAGTAAAATCAAAACCATAAGTCAATTTAGTGTAAACATTATTGTCTTTAGCGAATTGAATATTCCAAGTATCCTTACCGTTACCTTTGGCTTCCCAATAAAATCTCTGAGTAATATTTCTAAAGGTAAGCATTCCAATACCCACATCATCAGCGGGATCCAGAGGTAGTAGAACTATTTTTACTAAACGTGATTTATCAATTTTTGGTTTAACGACAGCGACAACAGGCGCTTCAGTTTTAGTTTCTTCTTCACCCTTTTTCTTCTTAGAAGATTTTTTCTCTTCAGCTTTTTTAGCTTCTTCTTCCTTTTTCTTAGCTTCAGCAACTGCTTTAGGATCTTCGGTTTTAGCGGCAGCACCATTGGCGGTCGCGCCATTAGCTGCAGCCTTAGTCTCAGCGGCTAACTTAGCAGCCTTCTCAGCTTGTGCAGCCTCTTCGAGCTTCTCGTCTTGGAACTGCCAAGTACCAATGAAATCACCAACAGGAATATCAGCACCAGTATCAACAGCACCAGGTATAACCTGATTAATTAGGTTCTGCACCATGCCACATGCGCTTAATGAGAATAAGAACGCAAAAACAAAAGTTAATTTATATAAACGAAGCACAACTTTATTATAATCTTGATAAGAGATGTCGGTAGCAAGGGTACTATTAATCAGCAGCAGCATTATTCTTTTGGTTCTTGCCCTTAACTTGGCGCGCCGCGCTGTATTACCACAGCCAGAAGATGACGGCTACTATACAGTGCTGGTACTAGGTACTGATGTAGTACAACCAAATAAACTTGATGATTGGAAGGGACGTTCTGACCTGATCTTGCTAATTATTTACAATCGCAAAGACAATAGGGTAGCTATTGTTAGTGTTCCACGCGACTGCATCGTTTATCTTAAGAGGCGAGGTGGCGTCATTAAGCCAGCTCGTATTAATAGTACCAATCAGCTAGGCGGCTATCAACTAGCTAGAACCGCTGTTGAAACTTTACTTGGAATAAAAATAGATAAGGTAGTGGTTTTTAGCATTACTGGTTTTAAAGAATTATTAGATAAGGTTGGCAAAGTAGAAATCAATGTACCTAAACAACTTAGTTATCATGATTACAAACAAGATCTTCATATAGAAATTGCGCCAGGCAAACAATTGATGGATGGCGAGACTATGATTAAGTTCCTGCGTTATCGCGACAAAGATCAAGGTGATATCGGACGTATCAAACGCCAACAAATATTTTTCAGAGCTGCTATTAAGAAACTAACTGAGCCTTCTATAATAATCAAAGCCCCTGAATTAGTTAAAGCAGCAAGTGAACTTTTCCTCACTGACATGAAAGCAAGGGAAATGCTTAGTCTGGGTAGTAGTCTTAGATCTGTGCCTAAGCGTAACTATAGCGGCTATATGGTACCTGGTGATTTCGCCAAAGATGGCTCCTGGACGGTAAAGCAGCCAGAATTGCATGCTATGATGAGCAAGATTATAAGGAACAATGATCACTGAAACGGTTAACTACGCCAAAAATAAACTACAAGGACGCAAATGGCGTGATTTATGGCAGGGTAGTAACAGGGATAGATTATTACTTTTCAGTATTATTTTCGGTGTATATCTAGTCAATAAAGCAGCTGAAGAATTATTACCCGAAAGATATCTAGCAGCCCTTCCTTCACACGTATCTTTAACCATACTAGCAATCATCGTTCTAATGATGCTCTTGCATACTATTTATACTTTCTTTGCACAGTTTCATCACCGCCATAATCCGCGCCCGCTGAATAATAGCTATCAACCAACTATAGATATTTTTGTTTCAGCGCACAATGAAGAAAAAGTTATACGCGCTACTTTAGAACATTTATTATCCTTAAGTTACCCTAAGTTATCTATCTATATGATTAACGATAGAAGTAGCGATGCGACTTGGGATGAAATGCACTGCGCTAAAACCAGTTACAGCGATATGAGCAGTACTGAAACTAGCACAGCAACAATAGTAAGAGTTAATAGAAAACTCAGCTATATCAATCGTAAACCTGATGCATTTCCAGGTAAAGCTGCTGCACTCAATGATGCTTTAGCTGCATCTAACGGTGATGTAATTTGTGTATTAGATGCTGATGCGCGCATTACTGATGATTTTCTGGGAAATATAGTGCACTATCTTGATGACCCAAGCGTAGCAGCCGTGCAAGCACAAAAAGTAATTTCTAACCCTGAGAAAAATTTTCTTACTTATTGTCAATTCAATGAATACGCTATGGACACTTATTTACAGAGAGGTCGCGATAGTATTAGAGGTGCTACCGAGTTGCGCGGCAATGGAGAACTAATTAAACGAGAGGCCTTAGAACATATAGGTGGCTGGAACGAAGATACTTTAACAGATGATCTTGATCTTTCCACTTGCCTGCACGTTAATGGTTGGGATATAAGATTTAGCCCAGAATGCATAGTATTAGAGGAAGGGGTAGTAAGCTGGGATGGCTTCGTTAAGCAGCGTTTACGCTGGGCTGAAGGCAGCATGCGCCGCTATCTCAACTATTTATTACAGCTTTTTACACCTGGCAATCTATCACTAAATCAAATCTTTGATACATTCTTTTTCTTTGGGCAGTTTTGTTTGCCACTGTGGCTAACATTAGATATGAGTTATGAACTGTTCAGATTAGCAACTCATCAAAGTACAAGCTTTAGTTTCTACATGTTAATTACAATTGCAATCTCGGTAATAACATTTATCACTCAGTTTAACGGTCTTAGAATCTATAAAAAACAAAAATTCTGGCAAGCTGTTGGCAACACTTTAATTACCAATGCCTATCTATGTAGCACTTGGCTAGTCGTCATACTGCTAACTTATCGCAAAATTTTATTTAGCCGCACCGTCGGCAAGTGGACTAGAACCGAACATGGAGTGACTTAATGTTCGATTTGCAAGTTAACGGACTAACTATTCCTGAGATCAACTTGCATTGCGATTTCTGGCAGGCACCAGCTGATGCTGATATAGAAAAGCTTTGTGAGTTTTTAGGGTCAGAGGGAATCACGGGGTTCTATGCGACTTTGATTACGGCGCCGTATGAAGAGATAGATAGAAATCTAAGCAGAATTGCTGGGTTTTTACTCGGCTCTGATTCTTCAATATTAGCTGGCGTCCACATCGAAGGTGGCTATATAAGTCGCCCTGGCATACACCCTCTCGAAAATTTACGCGAATTCGATTTAGCTAAAGTACGTTCACTAGTAGAAAAATATCCAGGCTTAATTAAACTCTGGACCCTATGCCCGTTAGTCGATGCTGATGGAGCCATTACCAAATATCTCCAAAGTCAAGGAATACGAGTAGCTTATGGACACAGCAACGCCACTGCTAATGAAGCTGATAAAGCTTTCGACAGTTACGGTGTAGATTTGGTGACGCACTGGCCAAATGCTATGACTATAGTGCGCGACCCTATCAAACATGGACGATTTGATCATCGTAACCCTAGTACTGAGTATTTGGATTTCTTGGCAATGTCACGCAGTGAAGCTGAAGCTTGGGCTAGCGTGCAGGGATTAGAGTTGGGTTTAGGTTTTAGTGCTTATCACCGTAAAGACGTGAGTGTTACTGCCATCTGCGGTAGCGCGGCTGATGGTGATATGCATATGGCAGCAGAAATCTTTAGCTTATTAAGGACACATAAAGGCACACAAATGTTTTTGGTTTCAGATGATGTTGCTTATAGTACTGAAGAGCTTAAAGCTGGGCGGATACTAGGTCTTAGAGGTGGCAGAGTCTCACTTGCTAAACATTTTATTAACGCCCAAAAAATATGATAAATTATTTCAGAAAGGAGATTAATATGCAAAAACTAACCATTCATTTATTCTTAGCGACCTGCATACTAAGCAGCGCGCAAGCTATCGCCAATCCTTACAAAATAAAAGCCATAGTTAAAGATGGTCCGGCTTATCAAGCTGAAATTACTACAGCAGCTCGCAATAAACGAGAAGCTGGCAAAAAAATTACTGATAGTCCTCTGTTTAAGAAGGACTCTGTGTCAATTTTAGTTGTTTCTAAAATTCCATATATTAACCCTGGTCAAAAAGACCCGCATGTACTAGAAGCAGAACTTGTAGACGCTCGTGTCAGACTAATATGCCGTCCTACAAGAAGAGATATCGGCACTGTAGATGAGCAATTCTTAGCTAAATTCTCGGTAAATAAGATGAAAGATTTTAAGCGCTACAAAGATCATCGTAAAGCAACTATATTCGAGTTCGATCCATCTTGCTTCCAAGATGCAGCTGAAATCCGCTTCTATGCTGATCTACAAAATCCTGATCAGAGTTATAGATATAGTGCGCAAAAATTATCAGAAAAAACTAAGGCTGCTATACTTGCAGATTTTACGGTCGGTGGATAGGCTATTCTCACCCATACCGCTTAGAAGATAAGAGTAATATTCAACTAAAGGTTTTAGTTGCTTACAGGGCATAAAATACAAGTAACTTGTATGAAAAACCATAGTAAGACACTAATACGAATATTGCTGGCAACATTCATAGCCTTGCAAAGCAGCTATATGCCTTGCTTAGCAGAAGATGCTGCGGCAACTAGTGTTGCTTTAGTGCTTACAGCCAAAGAAGTTCAACTCGGAAGCAAATTAAGCAAATACGTTAAGGGCTATGAAATATTCATAGAGAATAAAGGTCCTAACCTAATAAATATCGATGATATAAAAGTCCAAAATGCAATGAGTGGTGAAACCGCTTACAACTTATATAAAAACACTAATACCGGAATTGGAACGATGTGGATTGGCGCAAGCTTGCTGTGGTGGCTATTTTTTATTCCGCCAATCTTAGCAGCGATAGCCACGCCATTTATGTCAGCAAAAAACAATAAAGTCAATAAACTTGCATGGAATGAAAGTTCACAGTTCCCAAATCAATTAGAAAAGACTAGTCTCGAAGCAGGTGAAAAGATCAGCTACAAAACAATCTTAAACCCTAGTGATGCATTATCAGTAGAAATTGCTTACACCGATACTACAAATTCAGAATCTAAGCGATACAAGATGGACTTTTAATTAAGCCATAGCGCCATTCACTGCTTTTTGCATGAACTTAATAGGCACTACTACTACCTTGGTAGAACCATCTTCAAGCTGTAACTGAATAGGAAACTCAACTATAACTTCATCTGGATATCTATCAGAAGAAGCTTTGTTATTCGAACCATCTTTCTTAACCATCTTGGCACTTACAACTTTAGGCTTAGGTGTCCACATATTACCTGTTGAGGCATCAACAATTAATCCAATAATGCCACCAAATAAAATATTGCCAAAATACCAACCATTAAGACCACGTTTAAGGATAATTTCTTCAGAAATATAATCTGGTGATTCAAGTACTAGAGTGTACGAAGCTTTTCTATCAACTCTAAGGTTAAAAGAGCCTTGTCTTACAAAATCCTCACCTTGATTACTCTTCACATGGATTCTAGCGTTACTCGGCTCCACGTTGATTGAGACAAATTTATCACCGCCATCAACGATGGTTGCGCAGGACGTTTGAGTCACGATCAAGACTAAAACAGCTAAAACTTTAATGAGATTGAACATATCAAACAATATATTACATTAGATTCTAAAACTAGTTACTAAGCTTGTGATATATTTTCACAATGAACTATAGAAAATCAAATATATTACTACTGATTCTTGTAGCTATTCTTTTAAATCCTGCTATTGCTAAAAAACCCAGTTCTAAAGTATATAGAGGATTCACCAGTCAGGGATACGGTGAGACAATGGCTAATTATAAGTCCTTTGATTTTGAAGGCAATGATATGTCCACGATTATGTTCCAATATGATGTTATAACTCCAAAACGTATTAATGACTTAATAGAATACGATCCTAATAACAAAGCTTTAAAAGATTTGTTCAACACGGAACTAGTTTCTGTTTTAATCACACCAAAAGCAGTAGCAAAAAACTATGGGGGTTCTTTCGGAGCTATTGGTTCGCTAGTAGGTTCCGCCATCGCTTATGCAAAAGCTAGTATGAAACCACATGAACAGTTTTATGACACAAAGATGATAAACCCTAAAGACTTCGGCACTGTTTGCAGACCACAAGAAATTACAACCGGCGATTTCAACCGCTCAATAGCTGAACAGCTAGACGTTATCGCTGATAGAAAGGGGAGCTACGGGGATGCTAAATATCTCAATTCGAGATATGCAATTGCAACTTATGATCCCAACTGTTTCACTAAAACTGAAAAGACTCAATTCGTTATCGCTGCAACAGGCTACGGAGAGACTCAAAGACCTCAAACATATGACACTATCTCAAAGAAACTTAAGAAACAAGTCAAGAGTGACTTTGGAATAATTTAAGATAGAGGATTTGTTATTAATTCTTGTATTCTAAAACAAAATCTCTTGCTATCGCTCGCTTTAAGTCATCATTAACAGTGCTTTTACCATAGCGAAACCCACCATGTTTTGATCTGGCGTAGGTATATAGAACCAACATCCTATTCTCACTAGAAGTGAAGCATTCTGGCTTAAATTCAACTATCGAGAACTTATGCTTCTTCTTAATGTATTTATCAAAACGCTCAGGATTATAAGGACTAAATTTTTCGAAGAATGCTCTAGATGGATAGTCTGTGACGACGCTCTCAGAATCACATATTTTGATAATTTCATCATTGGCATTCTTGCTCACTACTATCGCATTTTGCAAATCATGATTAGGATATTCTGTAGAATAGCTCCGCTTGTACTTATTGAAATCTCGAATCATCACCACCGGTACCGCAATTATACCGACTCCCACTGCTAAAGCAGCATCAAGAGCTAAATCTGACCTAAAGTCTTTTCCCGTTGTTGCTTTTCCCGTATCACGATGCACTTTATCACCAAAATCACTAAGCTCAGGATATATTTTACTGTCAACCGGAATAACTAAAATTGAAACTGTTTTTTTCACGTCATTCGCTGGCGTGGCAACCTCTAGCTTATACTCAATGCTCCAACCTTTAGCTTTATCAAGCTTGTATACAGAGGCACTTGATTCTTGAGCTAGAGCTACTAGTCCAGAGTCAACGTTGCAGAATAATGCCATGATTATAGGGAGCCAGCGCATAAGCATAGTTTAGCTTAAGTCCTAAAGTTCGGCACACTGCATTACTTACACTGTTGAAGTGCAAGCTTGCCATCAGTGAACTTATTGAAGCACCGGTCTTAAACCTACCAAGGGACTACCGTTAAACACAAAGGGATTACCATAGCAATCACCCTTAGTATTCATACGCTCCCAAGCATCACCATTATAGAAACAAATCGCTCCAGAAGTATGCACGAATAGATCACCCATCGCAGCATCTACTGGTGCTTGAGCAATAGGCTCCAAGCGCATAATGTCTTTAATGTGAAGCGTGCGAGCTGGTTTATCAATACCAATACCAACTCTGCCACTAGCTAGGTCACCAATAATCACACCACCAATATTTAGAGTTGAATTTAAGTCTTCACCATTCGCTAGACCTAAGTGATGACCGATAATAATATTATTATCACCGTTCACAATATTATTACCAGACTCGATACCGATAACTATATTCTTAGCACCTACAGCATTCTTCCTAAGAGCAAAACGACCTAACGCAATATTACCGTTAGAACCACTGATAACTGAACCGTTAACTGAAGTACCGTTCACCACTAAGCTAGATAAAGCAAGAGTACCAATCGCGATATTGTCTGCTGCTGCTGAATGATGCAGTGCTCCATGACCTAAAGCAATATTATGAGAATAACCACTGGTTTCTTCAGCCATTGAATTATACTCTTCGATAATTGATTCAGGCGCAGAGCTAGCCGCTCTACCTAGAGCAAATCTACCGAAAGCTATATCGCCATTCTTAGTACCTAAACCAGAACTTGCACCCAAAGCAATATTAGAATGACCGTGAGTATAAGACATAGCGCCTTCACCTACGGCTATGTTATACACAGGAACTACAGAATTAGTAGCAGTTAAACTCGTAATAGACTCAACCGAAGATCTGTATAAAGCTCCAGAACCTATCGCAATATTGCTAAAACCGAAGGCCTCACCATAAGCATCGCTACCAATTGCAATATTAGAACTACCAGAACCACCATAATAAGCACGTTTACCAATAGCAATATTGTTTTCAGTATTAGAATTTCTAACAACTGTTTTATAAATCTCATAGACGCTACCACGATTAAAAGCGTGCATAGCTCTTGGACCAATTGCTATGTTGCCATATAAAGTACCGCCACCCCAAGAATTTAGCGCACTATTACCAAGCGTTATATTGTCCTCTAGCGTATCGATATTACCAGTCGTCAAACTATTTTGGCCTAAAGCAATATTGCCAAACATATAGCCAGCTCTTAAATTATCATTTCCTAAACTAACGTTATAAGTAGCGTAAGAATGATCACTATTAGAACCCCAAAGATTGTTATGACCTACTAAAATATTCGCTCCTGAATAATTATTAGCAATATTTAAGAAGGAATTAGTACCAATCATTAAAGAGTTGGGTAACCTGGAAACATTAGGAGCTAAATTCTCACCAATTGTCATGCCCCATCCCCAGTCATTCAGACCAACAGTGTCTGGATCCTTAGCTAAATACAAGCCATTAACAGAATTAAACGAAATTGATATTGGCGCACCGTTAACTCCAGTATAACCAATAGCAGTTTTAATCTTATTAAGATCTTGAACTAAGTTCGCAACATCAAGTGGAAGAACTGTTCTGATCGATGACCACTGAGCGGTACCATTCTTGTCGATAGCCGTTAATATAGTGCCTCGTGCCGGTGAGCCACCACGAATAGTTACAGAACCATTGACATCCAAAGTAGATATTGGATTATATTTGCCGATAGCTACTCTCTTAGTATCAAGCTTACCAGTGATAGTGTTACCGATATTTAATTCGTTGCTAACACTATAGTAAGTACCCTTGAACGTAGAGCCTTGGACATCTTTACCAATAAAAATATTATTATCGCCAGATCTCATATGATCACCAGCTTCTAGACCAATGGCAATATTATTCAAACCAGAGCTTAAGCTATATAGAGCTGACCAACCAAAAGCAGTAGACCCGGTCGTAGCGGTAGCTGAAACCATTGCACCTTGACCGATGACTGTATTTTGTGAACCGATTGCAAGACTTTGCAAAGCGCCAAGACCAACAGCGGTGTTGAACTGTCCTGAAGCTAATAGACTAAGAGCGTGACTACCAATAGCAGTGTTGTAACTTGGAGCACTTGATTTAGACAAAGCATTATGCCCTAAAGCTGTATTGTGCATACCGCTACCACCTATAGCACCAGCACCAACACCAATATAAGTACTGTAAGAGCTAGCTACTACGCGAGCATCTTTAAGATTATCGACAGATGCTACCTCATTAACAAGGAAACTCGCTGGGTTAAGAGTTGCTCCAGCAACTTTCAAACTAGTGAATTCACCAGTAGTTGCAGCAATAGTATTTCTTACATTAAGCTTACCGGCCATAGTCCAATCACCAGAACCAGTTACTTCAGTATGTTTAGTAGTAGCGTTCGAATAAAAATTAATCGTATTAGTTGATGGCGCATTGATACGCAATTCACCTGCAGCACTCTGAGCTATTGCATATTGGTTAGACCCTTTCAAAGCCTTATGACCAAAGGCAGCTGGATTAATAGCATCATTCGTAGAACCAATAAAAGTATTACCAATCACGGCATAAGCTTGAGGAGATAAGCTCGCGACCTCCATCACAGCATTAGTTCTCATTTGAGCAGGAGTCAATTTAGATTTAAGTGAGAATAATGGAGTACTACCCTCTCTTGCAAAAACAAGATCACCGTTAGTCGCATTGTGGCGAATTGACATACCAGTGTAGGTACCGAATCGGCCAAGACCTTCAGAAAACACTATCTTCGAAGAGCTGCTGCCTGTAGCAGGACCAAGCAGAACTAGATTAGTGTTGTCTCTGCCATTTCCAATCTCATTGTTATAATCTGCGGCATTTACTTGATTAGTAAAAAACGCGCTCAAAACTACTACTGCTAAAATTAATTTCTTCATTCCCTTCCCTCTCTTAATTTCGTATATCATCCTTGTGTTATCTTTAGATTAAGGTTTCCAATTTAAAATGCAACCTTAAAGACAAGGTCTAATATTATCCTAATTTGGCGAAGAATATGTAAAGATAAGATTAATTTAATGGTACAAAATTATAACAATATAATAACTACCTAACTATAATTCATATATAAAAGAAGTCATTAGCAGCAAAGAAGGGCGCTAGATTTATCTCATAAGTATAATGGTAGTCAGTGTCCTTAAACCCTAAAATCAACCCGTGGATATTATCCGCTGAAGCCTACCCCGCTGGTAAGACCTTCGAGGAGGTGGCGCAGCAGTATGGTCTTAAAGAATCTGAGATCCTTAGACTAGCAGGTAATGAGACTACATTAGGTCCCAGCCCGCGGGCAATTAAAGCAGCTGAGAAAGAATTAGGGCGCAGTAATTACTATGGTGAACCGTTCTCAGAATCTTTGACGCGTAAACTAGAAGCTAAGTTTAATGTCGATACTAAGAAAACTGGCGTAGTAGTTGGTAACGGCATGGATAGCGTGCTTGATCATCTTGCTAATCTCTTATTGAATCCTGAGAGCAGTATAGTTATTCAGTCGCCGACCTTCACTTACTATAATTCTATTGCAGAACGTTCGGGCGCGAGAGTCATCGATGTTACGCGCAATAGCCCAGACTCTGGTGCTGGTGTGGCTTATAGCGTAGATGCTGAGCGCATTATTAACGCTATTCAGGACAATACTAAGATAGTTTTTATTTGCACGCCGAATAATCCTAGTGGTAATTCTTTTAGCCGCGCAGAGGTTGAATATCTGGCTACTGAAACCCAGAAGCGTAATGTCTATCTTTTCGTCGATGAAGCCTATATAGATTTCAGCCGTCACGCAAGTGTTATAGATTTAGTTAGTAAGTATCCTAATCTAATAGTAGGTAGAACCTTCTCCAAAGCCTATGCTTTAGCGGGTTTCAGAGTAGGTTATGCGCTGATGCCTGCGGAGCTTAAGCGTGAGTACAGTAAAATCATGGTGCCTTTTCTCTGCGCGCGCGCGAGCATAGCAGCGGCTGAAGCAGCGTTAGATGATACTAGTCATCTTAAGCGTGTGGTAGATACAGTAACTAAAGGTCGCGAGCAGTTATATAAAGAATTCATCAGACTTAAGATCGAGCATTATCCAAGTGATGCTAATTTTATTTTATTTAAGACTACTAAGCCTGCCGGTGAAATTATCGATGGTCTAGCTCAGCGAGGATTAATTATTCGCGCCCAGAAAGCTGTCTGTCCGCGCGCGCTAAGAGTCACTGTAGGAACAGAAAAGGAGAATAAGCGTTTTATTAAGGCGCTAGCAGATGTACTCGCTTAAGAACCTACTAAGAATAATTCTCGATCTAGCGCTGCTAGTGGCAGCTTTTATTCTTGCTACTTATATAAGGCTTGAAGGTAGCATTGTTAACGCGACTGAGAAATTTATTTGGCTAGAACAGTTGCCGCGAATCTTGTGGGTAATTATCGCGCTTAAGTTAGTGTCGTTATTAATCTGGGGCACATATAAACGTTTCTGGCGTTACACCGATTCGCACGAGATAGTATATCTGGCGCGTGCGCTTTTTATACCTAGTTTACTAATGATATTGCCGCGTTTCTTCGGGCTAAAGCCGCAGGCTGGAGATCTCTATGCGCTTTCTTATGGTGTGGTGCTAATTGATTTTTTACTAAGTCTTACTCTACTTGGTGGTGCGCGCCTGCTGCGTTACTACATGGTGCGTAGCGGTAATATCCAAGAGCGTCGTGCCTCCGCTGATCCAAGTCTAGGGCGCAGGCGCACTCTAGTAGTAGGTGCAGGCGAAGCTGCGATTCAAGCAGCCAAAGCTATTCGCGAGCACCCAGAGCAAGGTCTAGATATAGTAGCTGCGCTTGATGATGATCCTAAGAAATTGGGCATGCAGATTCTGCGCGGAGTCACAGTGAAAGGTCGCTTAGATGAGCTAGCAAGAGTGGTGCGCGAGTCTGAGATCCAGCAGATTATTATTGCTATTCCAAGCGCCAGCCAAGAACTTAAACGCAAGCTAAGTCTAGCGGCTAACGAAACTGGTGTTGATGTGCGGGTCTTGCCTGGTGTCGATCAACTCGCTGGCGGTAAAGTTACTGTCGATCAAATCCGCAAACTAAGTATGGAAGATTTACTTGGGCGCGCTGAAGTAGATCTTAACGAGGCTGACGTAATCCAGTATCTAAGCGGTAAGCGCGTGCTGGTTACGGGTGCTGGCGGATCTATAGGCTCTGAATTATGCAGGCAGCTAGTATCCAAATGCGAAATTTCAAGTCTATGTCTCTTGGGTAAAGGTGAGAATTCGATTTTCGAAGCGGCTAGTAGTTTGCGCGGACGCGTGGAGCTTCTAACTAAGATCGCTGATATTCGTAATTATAGTCGAGTGCTACATATAGTTCGTGAGTTCAAGCCAGATATTATATTTCACGCTGCCGCACATAAACACGTGCACCTGATGGAACTCAATTCCTGTGAGGCTTTCGATAATAACGTAATCGGCAGCCGTAATATCGCTCAGATCGCTGGTGAATGTGGTGTTAAGAGTATGGTGCTGATCAGTACTGATAAAGCGGTGAACCCAACCAGCATAATGGGCAGTACTAAGAACCTCGCTGAGAAAACCGTACTTATGGTTTCGCATAAATATCCCACCACTAAATACACAGCAGTGCGTTTCGGTAATGTTCTAGGTAGTCGCGGCTCAGTAATTAAAGTCTGGGAAGATCAATTGCGCCAAGGGCTGCCACTGACTGTCACTCATGCTGATGCGATTAGATATTTTATGACTATCCCAGAAGCTGCGCAGCTAGTGATTCAAGCCTCTGCTAAAGCTAACAACGGCGAGATCATGGTACTCGACATGGGCACACCAATTAAGATCTATGAACTTGCGCAGCAGTTTATTAAGCTAGCGGGCTTCAGCCTAGAGGAGATTCCTATTAAAGTTATAGGCTTGCGTGAAGGTGAAAAACTATATGAAGAATTGCTTACTGATAGTGAGTTCGTTGAATCTAAACTCACTGACAAGATTTATAAAGCACGCATAGATACCAGTATTAGTGAGGCTGAATTAGCTTCAAGCATAGAGAAGTTCGCTGCGTTGTCGGCTGAGAATAATGATTCAGAGTTGAAAAGTCAGTTAAGAAAATTAATCGCTACGCAATAGGGAACATTGTTTGAAGTTTCATAGCTAAATTCATATCACCACGAATCTTTAATTTGCCTTGCATAAATGCCATTTGGCTGTTGAGTTTACCTTCGCGAATAGACATCCAGTCTTTATCAGCAAGCGCGATAGTCACTGATGGAGTTGGAACGCCACCTAGAACCAGATTGCATTTGCCATCTTTGATATCTAGTGCCCAAATACCACCTTGCTCGCCGCTAATATCAAACTGATAAGAAGCAGAAACACCAGAAGCTGCACCCGGATTGAAGTGCTTGACCATTTCGTTAAATACATCGCCTATTGCTACCATAACTCAGATAGTATACCCTGAAATTAATTGTGGATAACCTAAGTCAAGGAAGCCCTGAGAATACAAGTCGTAAGCTAAAGAAAATATCATAGAGCTTATCGTTTGAGATACGAATCAAGTAACTTTTGAGCTCCACTCTCTAATTTTGGATAACTCGATTTAACAAGTTTAGAATCAAAATCGGTAAACCTGAGATACCCATAGTCACCTGCACTCCTAGCAGCAGTATATATATTTAAGTTTTTAGCTTTCTTATTTTTAAAGTCAACTGAAATCATATACTCATGATCATTATCCCTATATGACCAGGCTGCAAATGTTTGGTCAGCTGCTTGCTTAGGATAAGGTACAAAGTCCTCTATTGTCCCCGATTCAATCTTTTTAATAATAGCCAACCATTCAGGTCTTAATACAGGCTTATGCTCTTCAGCAGCAGGCTCATTTTCTCTAACTTTAGACTGATGTCCTTTAGTTACTGGTACACATACATTTTCTGAAAACACAATGGCTTTATGGTTAGCATCTGATGCTCGAGAAAGCAAAGTTACTAAATATGGGACTCCGCTTATGTCCCTAATTAGATCTTTAGCACCAACAATTCGAACCCTAGCTTTCTGAGTCAATTTATGCCCACTGGCTTTTACAGCAATACGGTGTAAGAATCGAGTCAGTTCAGAAGGCATACTTGAATAGCGTAATACAAGAACCCAGATTTCCTAATATTATTTATCCTATTTTCACGTTATGATAGATAGCGATTATGAGATTGTTTGAATTTGAAGCTAAAGCCCTTTTCCGTGAGTTCGGTATCCCTACTCCTAAGGGCAAGACCATCAAAGTGCCTGAAGAGGTTTTTGGTTTAACTGAATTTCCTTGCACGCTTAAGACTCAAGTATTAGTTGGCGGTCGCGGTAAGGCTGGTGGTATCAAGTTCGCTGATAATCAAGATGATGCTTACGAGAAGGCGCAGCAAATTTTCAAACTACCTATTAAGGGTTCTTTGCCAAGTGCAATTCTTGTAGAGCCTAAAGTAACTATCAAGAAAGAAATTTACATTTCTATCCTTATCGATAGAGCTTACAGAGGTCCTATATTAATGGGCAGCTCAGAAGGTGGAGTGGAGATCGAATCTTCTAACAGTATCCAGATCGTTCCTGTGCCAGGCGGTAACTATAACGCCTACCTCGGGCGCAAGATGGCTGCTCAATTAGGTTTCGCTGGTAAAGATTTATTGAAGATGGCATCTATTATCGATAAATTGTGGAAGGTTTATTCTTCACTCGATGCTGATCTTTGCGAGATCAATCCATTGATTATTGATGGTGATGATAATTTTATCGCGCTTGACGGTAAAGTCACGCTGAACGAAGATGCGCTAGATCGTCATCCTAGATTCGACGGCATGCTTGTCGATCACCTTACTGATATGGGTGAGCGCGAGTTTAAAGGTAAAATGTGCGGACTGAATATAGTAGAGCTTGATGGTAATATCGGCATACTTTGTAATGGTGCAGGTCTAACTATGGCGACTATGGATTTAGTTTTCCACAAGGGTGGCAGACCGTCTAACTTCCTTGATGTCGGCGGTGGTGCTTCTAAGAGTCACGTCAAACGCGCTCTAGATCTAGTGGCGTCAAGTAAAGACGTGAAGGTACTTCTAGTAAATATTCTTGGTGGAATCACTGCTTGCGATGAAGTTGCAGCGGCTCTTGCTTACTATAAAGAACAGAGACCAGAAGCGAAAATGGTAGTGCGCCTAGTTGGTAACAACGAAGATAAGGCTGCTGAGATCATGAAAAAAGCAGGCATCCCGATGACTAATGTTCTCGATGATGCTGTCGAGCAAGCAATAAAGGTAGCAGCATAAGAAAAAAGTATAAAGAGAGAGATCATGTCAGTATTAATCAACAAAAACACAAAAGTAATAGTTCAAGGCATCACAGGCGGCATGGGCAAAACCCACACCGAGCTGATGCAAAAATATGGCACTAATATAGTAGCTGGCGTAACCCCGGGCAAGGGCGGTCAGACTGTCTGCGGAGTGCCTGTCTTCGACACGGTTCTGGAAGCGGTGCAGAAAACTGGCGCTAATTGTTCTGTGATTTTCGTTCCGCCGTATCTAGCACTAGATGCTGCGCTAGAAGCTATCGATGCAGGAGTTCCTCTTATCTCTGTGATCACTGAAGGTCTACCACCGCAAGATGCTGTTAAGCTGCACGCAGCTGCGCAAGCGAAAGGCACACTAGTGAATGGTCCTAACTGTCCAGGTATCATCACTCCAGGTGAGTGTTTGATCGGCATACACCCAGGTTCTATTTATTCTGCTGGCAGAGTTGGTCTAATCTCTAGATCTGGAACTCTAACTTATGAGATCGGTTTAGGTCTTAAACAAGCTGGTATCGGTATCTCTACTGCTGTTGGTATTGGTGGTGATCCGATTATCGGTATCGATCAAATCAAGTCGCTAGAACTGTTTGAAGCGGATAAAGATACAGATCTGATTATTCTTGTTGGTGAGATCGGTGGTACTGCTGAAGAAACAGCTGCTGAATATATCAAAGGCAATATCAAAAAACCAGTTATCGGTTATATCGCTGGACGCACAGCTCCTCCAGGCAAACGCATGGGTCATGCTGGTGCGATTATTTCTGGTAATAAAGGTACAGCAGAGTCTAAAACTAAGGCATTCGAGGATGCTGGCGTGAAAGTAGCGATGACTCCAAGTGAGATTATTGGACTTGTTAAAGCTCAGTTAGCTGTGGCGGCTTAATACAAACAGATTTCTGGTTTATTTGACTTAGGTTTTGGTCTTCGCAAACCATGCACTCTTAACCAATAGTCCTTGTAATTCACATAATCATCTGTTGGATCTTCTTTTTCAAATCGCCAAGCTTGATAGCACATTACTACGTCTAGGAATACATAAACGGCAAAGGTTGCTAATAATTTTGGTAAACCTTCGATAATCATAATCTAATACCACCTTTCATCGTAACACGTGCTTTCTTTATAAATAAGATGTATGTCTGCCAGCTAGTGATAATCACAATAGCTTTTGCTATAAGCCAACTATTAAACTCGACACCTTGGGTAAAGAACCCATGCAATAAAGTCCCAGCCGGTGTTCCAGCTATAAGAGCAACAATCCTGCAGGTTTCCGCTTCAAATTTATTAATTTCGTCTAACTTCATAAGCCCCCCTTTTTGTTAGTTCTATCAATTTAGCACAAGGCAATTTTTAAAAGCAATATCTGCATTGCTTCATTTACAGTGATGATAGTATTTACACTTAGAGGTCATGCTAGATTAGCGATAGTGGTAATAGAATTAAGAGTAGATATATATCCTCTCCTTGGCGAAAAGCTCGCAGGCGACTACGTTATAGCTGATCATATTAATCTTTCCGGATCAAGTCCGCGTGATATTGGATTCGTGCCGCTAACTAATTTATATACCGAGACTAATGGCATCATAGTGGCTTGTCTTAAAGCTGGCACTCATCCTAGCGCAGCTGAAGCCGAGGTTCTGCGCAAGCAAGGAGTGAAGGCATATTGCTATGGATTGTTAGAGCCTGCTCTTTATGCGGCGGCTAACGGTGAGCAAGTGCGTGCAACAGGTTTTGTGCCGCGACTGCCTAAGGGTTATAAAATATGGGGCGGAGCTGCTGGTATCAAACCTAGTGGCCGTAAGGATTTAGCGGTGCTGATTTCTGATAGCCCTTGTAAATGGGCTGGAGTGTTTACACGTAATCTAGTTAGAGCTGCTTGCGTTGATCATAATATAGCAGCGCAGGGTTCTAGTGTGCGGGTGATAGTGTGTAATTCTGGAAATGCTAATGCTTGCACTGGAGAAGAGGGTGCGCGTAAGGATATGGAATTGCGTGCTAGTGTTGCGCGCGTTCTTGGCGTGAAAGCCGTGGAGGTTCTTAGTGCTAGCACTGGCAAAATCGGTGTGCAGTTGCCTAAGGTATCAGTGGATAATATATCTCCGGATAATAAAGTGGATAATATAGTAGATTTCGCTGAGGCGATACTAACTACTGACCTCTCTACTAAGATCGCACAAAGTCGCAGCATGATTGGCTTTGCCAAAGGCTCTGGCATGATCGCACCTAATATGGCAACCATGTTAGGTTTTATTATTTCTGACGCGCGCATTAGTATAAGTCAAAAACGCCTCGAAGAAATTCTGCGTGAAATTACCGCTGAGACATTTAATGCTATCAGTGTTGATAATGACACTAGTACTAATGATATGTTGTTATTTCTAACTAATGAGCAAGGTGCTGAACTTAGTGAGAATGAATTAATTACTCATCTACGTGAAGTCTGCGTAGAGCTTGCTAAAAAAATTGCTATCGATGGTGAGGGTGCTACTAAATTAATTGAGCAACGCGTTGTTAACTATGCTCCTGCGCTGACTCAAGAGCAGGCTATCACTATTGCTAAAACTATAATCAACTCACCCTTGGTGAAGTCAGCCGTATTCGGCTGCGATCCTAATTGGGGGCGTATCATGGCTGCAGCGGGCAGAGCGGCAGCTGAGCTTGGTTTAAACGATCAAGTCTTCTCTAAGGCGCGTTTAAGTATATTCGGTTCTGTAGTTTACGAGAATGCTATGCCTTCAGAGTGGATAGCTACTAATCGTGATCAGCTAGCAAGCCGCATGAAGCGCAATAGAACTATCACTATAGATCTGGATTTGGGTGGCTCTAAATCAGCTGTAAAAGCTTGGGGTTGCGATCTTAGTTACGATTATGTACGTATTAATGCTGAGTATTTCACCTAATGGATTGCTTCGTCGTGCTTCGCACTCCTCGCCAATGACCTTATCAGTTTAAATCTATCGCCCTACGCAAAGCCAGCGCACTAGTATAGGGCGTATTCTGCCAAAGAAAAGCAAATGACTTATAGTAATCTGTGTAAATTTTACGGTAACTGCGCAAGTAGTAAATCAGCATTCTAGCTACGTTGCCAGCTTTCTGATCAGCGAGCGGTATATTACTCATTACATAGTCATCAGCAAAGTATTCTTTGGCTGCTTTAAGACTTGCTACATCGCGCATATCTACATCCATTACCCTTGCGTGTTTATAACGTATAGCTTCGACTTGCTCAAACTCTAAACATTCATGATCAAGGACCATTGAAGCAGCTGGCACTGAGACTATACGAATCTGAGTGAAATCATAATCCAAAGCAGAAAATATAACTTCACCATGAGCAACGATAAATGATAACTGCCAAAAACCATTACTCTGATCTATTACTCCTTGCAATAAAATATCCTCTGAAAGCTGTAAACCATCTGCGAGCTCTTGCTCCTGCTCGCAAGCTAAATCTAGAGCTTGCATAACTTTACTATTATTTACATATAGTTTTAAGAGCTCACTCATTTTTTTGTCACCATTTTAAACTTCAAACTCGAACTTTCATCAATAGATTTAAAGATTTCATCAAGACCAAGCGTTTCATTCAGTTGATTACGCATAGCGGGATTTAGGCTACTCATAGCTGCTTTGAGCTGTTTAAGCTGACTAGCTCCCATTACACTCTTTAAGCCTTGCATTGACTCACCTAGAGTGTTTTGCAACTTCGAAAGTTCAACAACAGAAAGTTGTAAGCTCCTAGTAGCCAGTCCTTGCAAATCTAAAATTAATTTATCTGCACTTTTACGTGACTTATCAGTGCTAGTTACAAAACCAGTTTTAGCAGCCAGAAGCTTCTGTTCTGAAGTAGTTTCTGCAACTAAATCCTTAAGCCCAGCTTCGTCAACAGTTTTACGTTGCTCTAGACTTTTAACAAGCTCGTGGTTACGACCCGGCTGCCAAGTATTAGTACCACCGGCGCCACGCCAACCCAGACCAGGTTTATAAACCCAAGCACCTTGTGCCGGTTTTGAATTTTCTACAGCTAACTGATTATCCGCATCCTCAATTGAATCTGCCTTCTTGAGTTTCTCTAGATCTCTTAACTCCAATTCGGTTTTTTTAATATCTGCATCAAGAGCGAAGCTGGAACGCTTATCACCATTCACCACTAAACCATTAAGCTTTTCAACTTCTTTGGCTGCTGCTGACAACTCAGCTTCGGCAGCCTTTCGTTCTGCTTGCAGAGCATTGATTCTAGTTTGATCTTTATTACATTGCTGCTGGTTGAGAGTTTGTAGGTTTTGATCAATTTCACTAATCTCACTATTATAAAATTCTGTTTTCTGATCCAAAAAACTACGCTTTAATTTATGAGCTTGATCAGCTAATGCTTTAGGGTCATTATTGCTTTGGCTGCTAGCTGTGCGCAGACTGGCAATATTCGCCAATCCTTTACGCTCGGATAGAAGCTTGGACATATCAAGCATGCCCCAGTCTATCTAGCCAAGGTTAAGAACCAGTTAAACAGTTAGAAAGAAAATGGTGCCGCAGGTCGGAATCGAACCGACACTCCCTTAACGAGAACAAGATTTTGAGTCTAGCGCGTCTACCAATTTCACCACTGCGGCATTATCCAAGACGTAGCGCGCTCTAAGCTTTGCTTAGACTTTTCCAGCAGCCATTGCTGCTACTTCTTCTGCGAAGTTAGATTCTTTACGAGCGATACCTTCACCAAGATTCAAGCGCACAAAACGCTCTAACTTAGCACCACCTAAGTATGCTGATATAGTCTGATTAGGGTCTTTAACGAACGGTTGCTCAGTTAGAACTCTTGCTGCAAGCAGCTTAGCTACTCTACCGCCAACTATCTTCTCAACAATTTCAGCAGGCTTACCTTTAAGATCATCTTTAGAAGCTTCTATCTCCTTCTCCTTAGCAACCACATCAGCAGGAATATCATTCATGCTTGCGAACTCTGGAGCTGGGTTAGCAGCAGCGATATGCATAGCGATATCATTAGCTTTCTCAGCTGTTGCGCCTTCACCACTAATAGCAACTAAAGCACCAACTTTAGAGCCAACAGGGTGTACGTAGCAACCAACAATACCAGCAGATTCCAATAGTGCAACTCTGCGCACATCGATCTTCTCACCAGTTTTAGCAGTCTGCTCTATAGCAGCGTCAGCGATTGACTTACCGCCAAGGTCAGCAGCTTGCAAAGCAGCAATATCAGCAGTCTTCTTGTCTAGAGCTACAGTAGCTACTTCAGCTATGAACGCTTTGAAATTATCGTTCTTAGCAACGAAATCAGTCTGAGAGTTCACTTCTACTATTACCGCTGATTTTTTATCAGCACTAACTTTAGACACTAGCGCACCTTCAGCCGCGATATTGCCAGCTTTCTTAGCCGCGCTCGCGATACCTTTCTTGCGTAAATAAGCTACACCTTCGTCAATGTTGCCATTAACTTCTTGCAAAGCTCTTTTACAATCCATCATGCCAGCACCTGTCATTTCTCTTAGGGTGGCTACATCCTTAGCAGTAAAACTCATATTATTCTCTCCTTGTATTAATTAACGACGTTTAGAATTCAGACCTTCTTGAATAGAATCCGCTAGATACTTAGTAATGATCTTGATTGAACGCATTGAATTGTCGTTCGCTGGGATCACATAGTTAAGATTAGTCGGATCGCAATCAGTATCAGCAAGAGCGATAATAGTACAACCCGCTTTACGAGCCTCTTCTACAGCGATCTTGTCTTTTTTCTGATCTGCTACGAAAACTACTTCTGGCTTACCGCGCATCTTCTTCAAACCACCCAATGATTTATTGAGTTTGTTGATTTGACGAGTCATTGACGCGATTTCTTTTTTACCGAAACCTTTGAAACCGCCAGTATCACGTTGATGCTCAAGCTCACGAAGCTTGTTCAAGCGTGAACGGATAGTTTCGAAGTTAGTAAGTAATCCACCTAACCAACGTTGGTTAATGTAGAAAGCGCCAACACGATCAGCTTCCTGACGAATAATCTCAGAACCTTGTTTAGAGGTACCAACGAAAAGTATATTGCGACCAAGCTTAGCAGCGCGGCGCATATAATCGCCAGCATCCATAAGGTTGTTAACGGTCTTCAATAAATTGATGATGTATATTTTTCCGCTCTTAGAGTGGATAAACGGTTCCATCTTCGGGTTCCAGTTGTGAGTCTCGTGACCGAGATGCACGCCCGCTGCGAAAAGATCTTTCAAAAGTTCTTTTGCTTTTTCTGCTCTAGCTTCAGCTTGCTTTTCTTGCTTCTCTAGCTGTGCTGCTTTATCTGGTTTTTCTGTTGTTTCAGTTGTCATTTTGTTTCCTCGAATCTGTGCTCTATTCAGGCTTAGTCTGCCACCTTGGCCTTAGTAAGCGCTACGGCAAACTAAAACTGGGGGCTTGAGTGAGCTCCAGACTTCGCTGATTTTAGCAATCTAGCGCGGGGGGAATTGTTAGGGGAAGATTAATGGATTAGGCTCTTGATTGATTACGACTGCAAGCAGAGGTATTAGCTTTAGGGCAAACTGCACAGACATTTACCCCTTCATCTCTTCTTTTGCTTGAACCGCAACTACCAGCAGTGGTGCTAGGTCCTTGTCTTACTGGGGTAGGAGGAGTTTCTTCGTTGACTCTAGTAAAAGCCATCACGCAGGCTGGTAGTCTCAAAGATCCTGGATTCCACGGTATAACAAGTGATTTTGACATATTATTATTTTAATTCCCTTTTCATGAGAGTTTCCAAGTAACTTAAAGTGTCCTTTAGCTCAGAGCCCAAGCCCATCCTTGAAATCAGCCATTTAGCACCGAAACCACGCTCAACCATTGGAAATCTCCTTTTGAGAAAGATTCTCAATACTAATATAACTCAAGATCAGCACTATTGCAACTCTTTCTCAATAACTTAATCATTCCCAAAGGCTTGCTAGTTCAAGGGGCATAATATGAAAAGTGGCATTTAAGTTCAGGCTAGAGCGAATACTTAAGCTTAGGCGCGATGAGCTGGAAACGGCGCGCCAGCTCTTAGCTGAGGCTATGCAAGATCTAGCTAAAGCCAAAAACAATCTTATAGCAGCTAAAAAAGCCTTGGCAGAAGCCAAAGAAGAGATGATCAAGGATAACTATAAAATGCCGCAGGAATACATGCAGCTAATCAAGAATCGCGACAAAAAAGTCGAGAAACGTGAAGCAGAACTAGAGAATGCTGAAGCCTATTTGCGCAAATGCCGTGAGCGAGCCATTGAAGCCCAACAAAAAGTAGAAGCCCTTGAAAAGCTCAAAGAGAAACAAACTGAAGAATATAACTATGAGGAAAATCGTCTAGAGCAGATTCAGACTAATGAGAAAATTACGCTGAAATTCGCATCAGAAGTACAAAAACAAGCTAACAATGAAGAGGATTCTTAACCTAGCCTTAACCTGAAACTGATATTTGATCTATGTGCCTAGTTTCGTAGATCACAACCCAAACCTTTTAAAAGCTGGAATTAAATTCCAAGCCAACAGCGCGCAGATGGCAGCAAGAGGCCCGCAGCGTCTAGCAATGGCTCAGCAGATGAGTTTTGCTAATCAATTCGCACAAGTTAAACAAGAAGCTGCTACTGAAAGAGATTTAAATCAATTAGCTGCGATGCCAGAATTGGCTGAAAGCAAAGAAGAAAAACCTCAGACTAGAACTCAGACTGGGATTTTTACTGGCTTAAATACTAAAGCTCAAGATTCAGAAGCTAACAGCATGCTGAAATCATTGCGTCGTGAAGAATTTAGTCGTGAACAAGAATTAAGAGCAGCAACTGAAACTGAAAAATACAGCACTCAAGAACTAAGCAGTACTTTAACCAATTCTGAAACTGTCAAAGCTACATCACTGCAAGCTCATCAAGCCGAAGTTCATGATGCCGCGCGCGAGGGTAACGTCGCTGAACGTGAAGCAAGACAGCATAATGGCAACGATCGCAAAAAGCAACTTGCTAATTGGGAAGATTTAGCTCCACGTATAACCGAAGATATTAAAAACCGTGCAGTACGCATAGACATACCAGGTCTTAACGACATCGAAACACTTATAGTACGCATGCAACAAGGTCAAGTATCAGTGCAGGCTGTAGGTGACAATAAAGTTATGCAATCTTTACAAGGCAGAGAAGCTGAATTGAAATCGAGATTAGCTAGCAAAAATATTCAGCTAGCAAGCTTCCAGGCTTTCGACGCACGCAGAGTTAACAAAAGGAAAGTAGCTTAAGGGGGAATTATGAGCAGGCTTTATCATCAGTCATATAACGCATCATTAAACGCAGTTGAATTAATTGATACCATCTCTAGCAATATTGTTGGCTACGGCAAGCCTGGTCACAGAGCGCAACGTTGGAACTTCTCCGACTACATGTATGGTGGAGAAATACACCAAGCTGGCTACAGCACACGTCAAGGCGCACAAGAACCACGTATCGGCGAGTGGACTAAACTTATGATTAGAGGTCGTGGATTTTTCGCAGTACATGACGAGAAAACTGATCAAGTCTTATTCACAAGACTAGGTGATTTTCACTTAGATGGAGTCGGTAACCTGGTAAGTAAAGAAGGTTATAAAGTAGTAGGACTACCATTAACAGGTTCAGCCACGAGACTTACTGGACGTGACCTTGCAGATCCGAGTCCTGATTATAGAGATGTAAGTTACGGCAATCCATACGAGAAAATGACTCAAACGGTACAAGCGATGAACCCACCGGGAAAACCAATTGCCGGACCATCAGCAATCAATCTACAAATGGATCCTAGTAACGGTAAATATTTGGGCTACTATGATTCTATTAAGATCGGTGATGATGGAGTGATCTACGGTAAAGATGGTACTAATCTAGTCTCATTATATAAAATACAAATTTCTAACTTCAATAACGCTGAGGGTTTGCGTGACGCAAAAGACGGTGTTTACTTCAGCATGTCAAAAGAAAGTGGTACACCAAGTTTATTCTCAGCTGACAGCATGGTGATTAGTGAAGCTCTAGAGCGTAGTAATACTTGGGTTAAAGTTGAAACTCACTATATGACTGAAGCGCAACGCTATTATCAAGCGGCGACTCAATTACATAAATTAGCCGACAAAATGACTGGTACAGCGATAGAGATGATCCAGTAACAAGCCTGTCTTTTACCCGTCTGCGTTGTTGTGCTTCGGGCTCCGCATCCTCATGTATGTCTTATATACACTCCGGCGCGTCGCCCTTGCACGGCCTAGCATCCGGGACAAAATACAGACTTGTTATTAAGATGCTGGGTTATAATTCCAGTCTGTGTCACTTAGCATAGATACCCGCTGCCCCGAAACTTTGCCCGAACTAGATTATGAATATCTAGCTAAATTAACTTTAGAAAAATCTCACCACACTTCTGATAAAGAAATCTCCCTTAGTTTTTGCACAGCTACCGAGATCCAAGCACTCAATAAGCAATACCGCGGCAAAGATTCCATTACAGATGTCTTGAGTTTTCCGGCTGTGCCAGAAGTACCTACTCTTGGTGATATTGTGATTTGCGTGCAGCGTGCGCAAGAACAAGCTGATGAGCTTGGACATAGTCTTAAGCGCGAACTAGCATTTTTATTTGTTCACGGATTATTACATTTATTAGGCTACGACCATGAGGTCTCAGAAGATGAGGAGCGGATAATGTTTGATTTACAGGATCAGATATTGGTGGCGGCGGATGTTAGTAGATAGCTGATAATATATTAATAATGCAGGTTTATAACAACCTCACGCGCCAACTAGAAAACTTCGTGCCACTCAATGCGCCCGAGGTTACTATTTATTCTTGCGGACCTACTGTTTATGATCACTCACACATAGGTCACGCGCGCAGTGCAATCACCTGGGATCTACTATATAGATATCTATCTCATCGTGGTTACGCTGTTAAGTGGGCACGCAATATCACTAATGTCGATGACAAGATCGTGAAGCGAGCTACCGAGCTTGGGGTTTCACCAGATCAGTTATCACGTCAATTTACTTATGAATTTTGGGCAGATATGACTGCACTTAACGTTTCTTGGCCAGACTACGAGCCGCGGGCAACAGATTATATCTGCGCGATGATTGAATTCATTAAAGACCTGATTGCTAAGGATTATGCCTACGAATCTAAGGGCGATGTATATTTTCGAGTAGCTAAACATGCTCATTATGGTCAGCTTAAAGGTTTAGCTATCGAAAAATTACGCGAAGGAATTGCAAGAGTCGATGAGAATGAGCGCAAAGAAGATAAATTAGATTTCGCTCTTTGGAAGTCTTTCCCTAAAGAAACCGATGCTTTCGAGTCGCCATGGGGTAGAGGCAGACCGGGCTGGCATCTTGAGTGCAGCACTATGATTGAAGAATTATTTGGCGCAAGCAAGAATAAAGAAGCAATTATAGATATTCATACTGGTGGCGATGATCTGGTATTTCCGCATCACGAGAATGAATGTGCTCAATCAGAATGCCGTTCTAACAAACCTCTAGCTAAGTACTGGATGCACAATGGCATGGTAATGATCAATGGCGCCAAGATGTCTAAGTCTGAGAATAATTTTTTCACCATTAAGGATGTGCTGCGCAAATACAAAGCTAATACTGTTAGATATTTCTGTTTAAGCACTCACTATAAAAAACAAATTAACTTTACTGACGAGGCGCTGGCGGCGGCTGAAACAGGTTTCGATAAGCTGCTTAAGCATACTAGCGGGGTTGAATCTAAGAGTGTTAACAAAGAGCTGATTAAGAACTTTGAAGCCGCAATGGATGCCGATCTTAATAGCCCTCAGGCATTGGCTTTACTCTTTGAAGCTAGTAAAGATTCAGAGAACGCTCATACGGTTAGTCATCTACTCCAAGTTCTAGGTTTTGACACCACCCCTCATATGAGAAGCGGTAATGGTGATGCTGCTTTGGATGCAGTAATGAACCTGGTATTAGAATTGCGCGCAGATGCTCGCACTAAGAAGGATTTTGCTATTAGTGACAAGATTCGAGATAGCTTAACTGCTGCCAGAATCGTGGTAAAGGATCATCGTGATAAGCCTTCGGAGTGGCAGCTTACGTGAAATATTTCCGCCTCGCAGCCAGCTTTCTCACCATGCTTCCAGTCGCCCCGCGCGAAATTGCTAGTGATGAAGACTGGTCACAAGTGATTAAATATTTCCCTTGGGTAGGTTTTATTTATGCTTTATTAAATGCCGCATTACTACTCTTCTTCAGGTTCTATCCAGGTATAAGTAGTAAGCCTATATTATTTGCTTTCATCTTAGTCTTCGCTAATCTACTCGTGAGTGGTGGTTTGCATCTTGATGGACTAGCTGATAGCGCTGATGGTATCGCCGCTTCCAAGGGTAATCACGCTGAGACCCGCACCGTGATGCGCGATAGTAGAGTTGGAGCTTTCGGAGCTATTGCAGTCTCAGCTTTATTAATAGCGAAAGTTTCCTTGCTCGCTGAAGTAGATTTAATGACGGATTTCTATGGCTTATTAGCGATGCTAATTCTCGTACCTTTAGTAGTTCGCAGTTCAGTAGTTATAGTAATGTGCAAACAAAAAATGGACAGCTCGGAGCATACCAGTAAAGTTTCAGCACTAATGGGTGGCTTCGATAAAAAACTAGCAATGAAAGAAGTTTGGCGAGCCTTGGCAGTTGGGGTTTTAATTAGCTCAGTAATAGCAATGTTCGCTGAGAAATTGGGAATATTCGAATTTATCGGCGCTGCTTTTTCATTAATAATTTTTGTATTTTTACTACTGTTCCTCTCATTACAAGCCAATTTGTATCTGGCGCGCAAACTCTACGGGCATAGCGGTGACAGTTTGGGGGCGGGAATGGAAGTGACTGAGGCAATTGGGTACTTATTAGTTGCGCTCTCTTAATGATAGAATTATTGCGATGAGCACCAAAACTATGATAGAAACCGCTAAACGCCTTGAACAAATTCCACCTTATTTATTTGCCCGCATCGACGAGAAGAAAGCTGAAGCGCTAGCTAAAGGCGTTGACGTTATTAATATGGGTATCGGTGATCCTGATATGCCGACATTCCCGCACATAGTTAAAGCGATGCAAGAAGCGGTTGAAGATCCTAGTACTCATGATTATCCGCCATACACTGGCACCCTTGAGTATCGTAAAGCTGCTGTCAAATGGGTCGCTGAGAGATTCGGCGTGCGCGAGTTTGATCCGGTTACTGAGTGCATCTCAAGTATCGGCTCTAAAGAATCTATCCATAATATATTTTTCGCCTATGTTAATCCTGGTGACTATACACTAATCCCTGATCCTGGTTATCCTGTGTACAATACTGGAACTATCTTCACGGGCGGTATTAGTCACAGAATGCCATTACTAGCTGAGAACGGTTTCCTGCCTGACCTTTCTAAGATTCCAGCTGAGATAGCGACTAAAGCTAAATTGATGTTTATCAATTACCCGAATAATCCTACTAGCGCGATAGCAACTCTAGAGTTCTTCGAAGAAGCGGTAGCTTTCTGTAAGAAGTACAACATACTTCTTTGTCATGATATGGCGTATTCTGAGATATCTTTCGATGGCTATAAGTCACCATCGATATTCAACGCTAAAGGCGCAGAAGATATTGCTATAGAATTCCATTCTTTATCTAAGAGTTACAATATGACCGGCTGGAGAGCTGGCTGGGTACTAGGTAACCGTGATGCGATCAAAGCTCTATCACAAGTAAAAACCAACGTCGATTCTGGTATCTTTAAAGCCATACAACGCGCTGGACTTGAGGCTTTCAAGACCCCGCAAAAATTACTTGATGAGCGCAATAAGATCTATGAAGTGAGACGCGATGCGATACTTAGCGGTCTGCGTGATCTAGGTTGGCAAATCGAAGCGCCGAAATCTTCTATGTTCGTTTGGGCACCAATTCCACAAAAATGGAGCTCGGCTGCAGAATTCTGCGAATACCTACTAGAAGAATGTGGCATAGTAGTTAGCCCGGGTAACGCCTTCGGTGATTCTGGCGAAGGTTATTTCCGCATAGCTATGACTAATGATGTGCCGCGTGTCAAAGAAGCTTTCGCTAGGATGAAGGCGAAGGGTGTGAGCTACTAAGCTTTCCCAATTTTCCAGACCCCACGCTCTCTAAAGGCTGGGATAGTCTGCCGGCGCGCAGCATTAGTTACACTAGAAGCAGATTTCTTCTGGGATTTAGCATACTTGGCTAAGCTGATAATTTTGTCACCACGTAAATAAGCCAGTCGCTTGTGCAAAGACTCTATTAAGCCTAGGGCAATAATTTTGCTCATGATTTTAGTATTATCACCGTAGCAATATTGCCCGAAAGAGCTGTAATAGACTTGTTTTTCCTTGTCCCTGACTATAACTCCCGGGAAGCCTAGTCGTTGCAGTTGATAATTAATGATCACCCTACCGATACGACCATTACCATCACAGAACGGATGCACCGTTTCAAAAGCTAAATGAAACTTAGCAATCTTCTCAATGAAATAACTAGATTTATAACTGTTATATTCGATGAAGATCTCATCCATCATTCGCTCTACCTGCTCTGGCGCGGGCGCGATATGATTGCCCACTCGCACATATTCGCCTTTGGCGCGAAACCTACCAGCGATGCGATCATCAATACCACCAATTAACATTTGATGTAAAAGTAAAATTAGAGTTTTATCGAGTTCTTGCTCTTGAGATTTATCACGGATATATTCAACTACCCTTGCTAGATTCTTAGCCTCATAAACTTCGCGCAGTGATAAATCAGCAGCGATCTCCATCTCAAGTAATATTTTTTCAGTTTGTTTAAGAGTAAGTGTGGAATTTTCAATAGCATTAGAGTTGTAAACGGCTTCAGCTATTTCAACTTCGTCAAGCATCTGCAGCAACGATTCCTTGCCTGGACGCAAAGCTTCGTATTCAGATTTAAGCGCTTCTATGCGTTTTTGCAGGCTTTGACTGATATCCATGCCTTAATTATAGGTAATTTTCACGGTTTTTTGCAATTTTTTCGTGAATTTCAGTAAAAAAGCTATGCTTTTCACGGTTTTTTGATGAAAAAACGTGAATTTGGGTGAAAAACAACAAATTTTCACGTTTTCAATGACGACTTCAGATGATCTATAACTTTATTATCCAGCAGCTCAGTCGCGTGCCTGCAAGCATTACGAATAGCTTCAGCATTAGAACTACCATGTGAAATTAACGATACGTGATTAAGTCCGCCTAATAGTGAACCACCATAGCAATTAGGGTCGAATTGTTTTTTGATACGTTCAACTGAGCCACTAAATTTTAGAAGCAGAGCAGCAATCATCCCTAATGGACCAGATTTAAACTCTGCCTTGAAACTCTCTGACATCATTTTAAGTCCGCCTTCAAGAGCTTTAAGATGAATATTACCGATAAAGCCATCACAAACAGCAACATCACAAATATCTCTAATTATAGTTTTGCCTTCAACGTTACCGACAAAATTCAATCCAGCTTGGGCGCTAAGTAATTCATGGGCAGTTTTATAAGTAGCGGGTCCTTTGCCCGGCTCTTCACCGACATTTAGTAAACCAATACGCGCATTAGGTTTGTCTAGAAGTATCTCAGCGAGTGCCTTACCGAGCAAAGCATTCTGTACTATTTGCTCAGGGCTCGCTTCTATATTAGAACCAGCATCTATCAGTAGCATCTTACCGCCACCTACCATGGGTAGAGTAGTAGCGATGCAGGGACGCTCGAAACCTTCAAGGCGCTTCAGCTCGAAAAGTGAAGCTACTGTAGCAACACCAGTATTACCAGCAGCAATTACAGCATCAGCGTTACCCTCAGCGACAAGAGTATTAGCGCGCACCACGCTAGCATTGCGGCTAGAGCGCACAGCACGAGCAGGATTTTTCTCATCCATAGTGATCTCATCGGGGGCATGATAAATCTCTATACGCTCTGGGTTAGCATCAATAAAAGATTTAAGTGGAGTTTTGCGCAACTTGTCGATAACGGTTTTGATCTTATGCTCATCGCCGGTCAGCAAGACCGTCACATCGAAATCGCGAGCACCAAGAATAGCACCATGAACAATTTCATCTGGTGCGAAATCACCGCCCATGGCATCTATAGCTATACGCCAAGATTGCTTGTGAACATGATTGTGATTGCAGCAATGCTCGCCCATTTATTCGAATTCTTCAACTGGCTCATCATCAAGAGGTAACTCTTGCTGAGTCCCACCCGCCGCAACAGCGGCTTCTTGACGATCAGACTCTCTCATTACATCCTCATCGTCATCAGGATTAACCATAGGGTTAACTGACACAACCACATCGCCCTCGTCGATATTCTGTACGCGAACACCAGTAGCCATGCGTCCTTGATGCGGAATATCATTAACTTTCTGGCGAACGATAACGCCATTAGAAGTTGCGATCATGAATTCTTCTTTCTGAGTTACCGCGCGAATAGCAGCTAGCTTACTCTTAGAGGTTTTGAATTTAGTACCGATCAGACCTAAGCCACCACGTCCTTGGACACGGAACTCAGAAATCTTCACACGTTTACCGAAACCATCGTTAGTAACAAGCAAGAGATTAATCTCTTCACTAGAATCGACGATATCGAAACCGACTAATTTATCGCCTTCACGCATAGTGATAGCTTTAACGCCTTTAGCAGCACGACCCATAGAGCGTACTTCATCTTCGCTATAACGAATCACCATCCCGTCAGCCGTACCTAGAATGAAAGTCTTAGACCCATCAGAGATACGCACCCAACCAAGTGAATCACCTTTATCTAAGTTGATAGCGATAATGCCTGATTTGCGTACTTGCTCAAACTCACTTAGAGTGGTCTTCTTGATGGTGCCATCAAGAGTAAGCATGTTGAGGTAAATACCATCAGAGAAATCACGCGCTGGAATAACAGCCGTAACAGTCTCATTAGCTTTAAGTGGAATTAGATTCACCAAAGCTTGACCTTTATGTTGGCGGCTACCTTCAACTACATCGTAAACTTTCGCGCTATAAACTACGCCTCTATCCGTGAAGAACAGAAGAGTATCGTGCATAGATGTCACAAAGAAATGCTGCAGATCGTCTTCATCACGAGTTTTGATACCACCTTTACCGCGAGTAGCTCTACGTTGACGCTCAAAAGTAATTAATGGAATACGTTTAATGTAGTTCTGGCGAGTAATAAATACAGCCATCTTCTCATCAGCAATTAAATCTTCTGCTGACAGTGATTCATTAGAGCCTTTAGCGTTAATCTTAGTCTTACGCTCATCACCGTATTTCTCGATAATCTCTTGCGATTGTTGTTTAATCACCTCGAGCATCATCTTACGGCTGCCTAATAACTTAGTTAGTTCTTTAATTAGCTTCAAAAGACCTTTATGCTCATTTTCTATCTTCTCGCGCTCAAGACCAGTTAAGCGTCTTAATTGCATCTCAAGGATAGCGTTAGCTTGGATCTCAGTTAATTTAAACTTCTTCACTAAGCCTTCACGAGCATCTTCAGTAGATTTAGCTTTCTTAATCAGTGCGATCACCGCATCAATATCATCAAGAGCAATTAATAAACCTTGAAGTATATGGTCGCGTTCTTCAGCTTTACGCAGATCGAACTGCGCTTTGCGAGTAATAACTTCTACTCTAAATTCAACGAACTCATTAAGTATAGTTAGAAGATTGAGCTGTCTAGGTTTACCTTTAACTAGAGCAACAGTATTGATAGAGAAATTCTGTTGCAGTTGAGTGTATTTAAGAATGTTGTTGAGTACTACTTGCGGATTAGCATCGCGCTTAAGTTTAAGCACTATGCGCATACCTTCACGGTTCGATTCGTCATTCGCGTCAGCAAGTCCAGTAAGCTTCTCAGCGCGAACCAGCTCAGCAACCTTAGTAATAAACATCTCAGGACCCACTAGATAAGGGAGTTCTGTAATCACAATAGCCATAGACGTAGATTTACTACGACCCAATTCTTCTATAGTGAAACTACCTTTCTGAGTAACAGAACCTTTGCCAGTAGTATAGGCATCTTCTATACCTTGACGTCCTAGGATAGTACAGCCTGAAGGAAAATCTGGACCTTTGATGATTTTCATCATGTCCTTGACTTGAATCTCTGGATTCTCGATATAAGCGATAACACCGTTCATCACTTCTGTTAGGTTGTGTGGTGGAATATTAGTCGCCATACCAACAGCTATGCCAGTACTACCATTAATCAACAAACCAGGTATACGTGAAGGAAGAACTATCGGCTCTTTCAGTGAACCGTCGAAGTTATCCTGGAAGTCCACAGTCTCATAATCGATATCAGAAATAACATCAGCTGAAATCTTATCCAAGCGCGCTTCGGTGTAACGCATGGCTGCTGGACCATCATCTAAAGTACCGAAGTTACCGTGCCCGTCGATAAGCGCGTAGCGAGAGCTGAATGACTGTGCTAGGCGCACCAAGGTGTCATAGACCGCAGTATCTCCGTGTGGGTGATATTTACCCAAGACTTCACCTACTATACGTGCGCATTTCTTGAAAGGTTTATCAGAGTACATGCCCATGTCATGCATCGCGTAGAGTATGCGTCTATGCACCGGTTTAAGCCCGTCACGTACGTCTGGTAGCGCACGGCTGACAATAACTGACATGGCGTAATCGATGAAGCTTTTCTTCATCTCTTCACGTATGTTGATATCGGTAATGTTACCGCCGGATCTAAATAAATCTTCTGCCATTGTATAAGCGCCTGAGAATCAGGCTCCTAGCTAATTTTAGCACTAAAAAATAAAAAGCCGGGACAATGCCCGGCTTTTTAACGAACTGAATTATTCAGTAATTATTTACCTTTTACAGCTTCTTTGAATTGCTTACCTGCTGAGAAAGCTGGAACGTTAGAAGCAGCTATCTTCATCTCTGCTCCAGTTTGTGGGTTTCTACCAGTTCTTGCTTTTCTGTGACGTTTTTCAAACGTACCAAAACCTGCAAATGTTACTTTTTCACCCTTAGAAACTTGCTTGGTTACGATCTCAATCAGCGTTGATAGTACTTCATCAACTTGTTTTTGAGTTAGACCTGTTTCTTCAGATAGTTTTGCAATTACTTCACCTTTGTTCATTACGGTCGATCTCCTTTGTTATTTCGCCTTGTGACTCAAAATGCCCTTAACTACGGACAATTTACGCCTCTACATGTGAAAGTACTATAGTTATCAGAGTCTTTACAAGGGTTTAGCATTAAAAAATGCTCATATTGCTATAATATGGGCTTAGAAACCCGCTATACAAAAGCTTTTAGCGGTTTTATTATGACTTAATACATAATGGAAAGTATAGATCCACTACAAAAAGCCAATAGTACTAGCGTTCCAGCAGCAGCTAAACAAGTCTATATATCTACCACTGACTTACTTAAACTAACTAGTTTTGATTCTAAGCAGTTGGGTGATGTTTTAAGACTAATATCAAGTCAGCTTGGTATCAGCGCTCCGGCGGCGCGTAAACTTCTTAGCATGATGGCAACTAGTGGCAAAGTTACTAGTTATGCAGATCTTAAAGCTTTTATGCTTGAGCAAGAACCTGCAGCTCAGCGTCCAGCTCAGCGACCTGAGACTCTTAAAGCACAAGTAAGCCAGACTGATGAGATTGCTAATCGCAACTCAGCGAACCTATATCGCGCAGCATTAAGACCGAAAATGCAGATGTCTAATGACTTTGCACCACAGTCTACAAACAATAAAGAAGCTAAAATCCCAGAAAAAATTCCTGGTGAAAGGCAAATACTCTCTGAGTTAGTTACAAGCCCTAAAACTTTCGCTAGCTGGTTGGTGAATAATAAAGCGGCTTTCGTTGTTTTACAAACTAATCCTAAATTAACTTACCTATTAAGTTCTTTGGCTAACCCAAATCTGCAAATGTCACCACTTATGCTTGCTTCACTCGCTGCTCTGCTTGCTCAATTAGCGAAATTAAAACTAGGTAAAAGCTCTACCGAAAGTATTGATGATGTTGAGCTAGAAGAGCGCGGACAAGAGCTCTTGGTTGATGAGGCAGATCGCAGCAACAGTCTTGTTGGTGGGGTTCGTGATGCTATTAGTAGTCTTCCGATAGCACCACTGAAAGATTTCTTATTAGAAGCTGAGCGCTTCGCCGAGGAAGAAATCGCTAATCGCTGGTCACTAAGTCTAAAAAAAGATAAAGCAGTTGAGAAGAAAATACTAGCTAAGTTCAACAAACGATAATGAGTGATGAAAGAAGTCCATTAATAAATTACATCTCAGGCTTATTTGCGCCAGAAGATTATATTCTCAATAATGTCTTAGCCGCTCAGGAAGCTGGTGGTGGACCGATGATGAATATAGGTCCTGATCAGGGTAAGTTTCTATATCTATTAGTTAAGCTGGCGCGCGCGCAGAATGTGCTCGAGATCGGTAGTTATTATGGTTACAGTAGTATTTGGCTAGGACGTGCCGTACATGAACTTAATCTTTCGCGCAAAAGGCTTTGCAAAGAAGTTTTTCACAAACTAGATTGCGTTGAATTAGATATAGAGCAGGCTGATATAGTGCGCAATCATTTGCGTGATGCTGGGCTAGAAGAATGCTCAGAAGTCTTTACTGGTAGTGGCGTTGCAATGATGGAGAAATTTATTACTGAAGGGCGTTGTTACGATGTGATTTTCGTCGATGCTGACAAGGGGAATTACCCTCAGTATTTAGATTTGGCTTCTAAATTATTACCTAGCGGCGGGCTATTACTAGTCGACAATGTAATCTGGTCAGGAAGGGTATTAGAGCCAGATGCTAATTGCGACAAAAACACGCTTGCCATTAAAGCTTTTAATGAGAAACTTGCTAAATCTGCAGATTTTGATTCGGTTATAACTACAGTTCAGGATGGTTTGGCGCTGGCAGTTAAACGCTAACTTTTAAATCATATTCATCGCAGCCCGTAACTTTTACGCGCAGGAATTCACCTGGATATGGAGCAATCTCATCAGCTGAGATATCAAGAAATAATTGCCCATCGATTTCTGGCGCATCACGAAATGATCTACCTATAACTCTTTGCATGGCTGCTGCGCCACGAGCACGCGGCATTTCTTCAACGCGTTCTATAAGCATTTCAAGTTCAGTGCCGATGTATGCTTTGTTACGCTCAAGGGAGATTTTTTGTTGTAAGCGCATTAATTTATCCATGCGCTCTACTTTAATAGATTCTTCGACTTGATTATCAAGCTCATAGGCAGGTGTCCCTTCTTCGCGCGAGTAAGTGAAGACACCAACTCTATCGAAACGTGATTCTTCTACGAAGTTATAAAGCTGCTCAAAATCCTCATCAGTCTCACCAGGGAAGCCCACAACGAAAGTAGTGCGCACGCAGGCTTCAGGTAGCTCGCGGCGAATTAGCTGGATGGTATCACGCACAGTATCAGGGCGGCGCATACGTCTAAGCACCGCTGCCGATGCGTGTTGCAGAGGGATATCTATATATTTAAGTATATTAGAATGCTTGCGCATCACTGCGAGCATCTCAGTGTCTAATTCTGTCGGGTAAGCGTACATCAAGCGTATCCACTTAGCTCCGCTCTCACTAGCGACAGCGTCTAGTAGGTCAGCTAAGGCTCTGCGCTTATAAATATCAGTACCGTAGGCTGTGCTGTCTTGAGAAACCAAAACTAATTCTTGAGCGCCACCTTCAACAAGTTTCTTAGCCTCGACAACCACATCCTCTATAGTGCGAGATTTCATATCACCGCGCAAATAAGGAATAATACAAAACGCACATCTATGATCGCAACCCTCGGCTATCTTGAGGTACATGCTAGGTCCAATCTGGGTGCGAACCCTAGGCATCTCAGCATTAGCTACAGCATTAGGCTTAGCATCGACTTTAACGATTTTAGAATCGCGCCCTTCGTTCATATTGCGCGTGACTTCGCGCACTACTTCAAGAATATCTGCGATATTGCCAGTACCGACTACTGCTTGCGCCTCAGGCAGCTCCTCAAAAAGATCTCCCTTGAAGCGTTGTGCCATGCAACCTGTGATAATTAACTTCTGACCAGCATCGGCAAGCTCGGTAAGAGTATCTATGCTCTCATTAGTACTGCCTTCTATAAAAGTACAAGTATTCACTAAAGAAAAATCAGCCTTAGTATGGTCAGCAGTAATAGGATATCCAGCTCCATGTAAAATACCGATGATATTTTCGGTATCAACTAAATTCTTAGGGCAGCCCAAAGTGCTCACTCCAATAGTTGGTAATTTTTTAGCTGTTTTAAGCGCCATAGACCAGCAGAATATATTAACACATATTGGCTGGCTTTGCCATTTTAGCTAGGATCTCGCGAGCAAATCCTTTTGGCTAATGGTTCCCATCAGATATAGTATCTGCGCTTGAGCAAGATTGTAGCCGGCAATACTATCTATCATTTTAGATTCGATTTCAGCTAAATCACTCTCACGCTTAATTACACTAGCAAGCACCTCTAATCCATTGTCATAGCGCAAACGCGCAAGCCTTAAAGCTTCGCGCGAAGCGATAAGCTCAACTTCTGCTGCGAACATAATGGATTTAGCTTTCTCGAAGTTCAAGAATGCAAAACGCAATTCTTTTTCGATGCGCAATTGCTCTTGATCGTACATCAGCTTAGCTTTGCGTGCCATTGCGCGAGCACCCATAATATCAGCGAATGTACTGACACCAGAACCTTTACCAAGCTCTAGTGAGGTCTCGAAACCAAGAGTAGTTATATTGTTGAGCTCACCAAACTCTTGACCAGTACCAGTATGATCAGCATAAATATCTATCTTAGGTAGTAGATCACCGGCCTTAGCTAAACCTTCTTGGAAGGCTCCACGTTTGCGTTTCAGGGCAGCCTGCACTCTAGGATTATGCTTGCGCGCAGTACTGAGAAAATTCTCAATAGTTAAATCCTCAGGCACTAGGTTTAATTTCGCAATGCCCGTAATTTCATTCTCAATAGCGCGTAAAGGAGTTAACAACGGTAGGTTCAAGTGCTCAGATAAACTAATCTCAGAAACTCTATAGCGGGCTTCCTGTTCTATCATCTCTTGTTGCGCCCGTGCCATGCGTGCTTCGGCTTGCAAAACATCAAACCTAGTACCGGTACCTGCTTGAAAAAACTTGCGTGACTGACTGAGGCTTGCTTGTGCTTCTTCAAGTGCTTTTAACTTGGTAGATAATTTAACCTGGTCTCGTAACAGCTCATTGTAGAACTCTAGTGATTTAAGTAGCACCAAATTATACTGCTCTTGCTCATCGGCACCAGCAGCAGTTCTATAAAAGTTCTCAGCTATAGTAAGGAATGTGTTTTTGCCACCACTAAAAGCCCTATAACTTACGCGAAACTGAACTTGAGCTTGCGTTTCATCAATTGCAGTCTGGAACTGCGAATTGAGGAAGAAAGTACCATCAAGGGACTTCTTGCGTGCAGCAACTGTAAAATCAGGCAACATCTCAGAGAATTGCTGCCAGAACTTCCACTTAGCGACAGTGGCACTCTCACGACTGATATTAAGATTAATGTTGTCTTCAAGAGCTTTTACTAGAACATACTCCAGATCAACACTAATCGGTTCAGTAAGTGAAGCTTCTAGCTTAATCGGTTGATATCCAGTATCTAAATGTGGTCTATAGTAAAGATCTTGCAAAGTGATTTTGGTATAAGCACCAGGACTAGGATCAGTAACTGGCAAAGCCGGAGCCTTAGGTTTTTCATGAGCATCTATCTTCTCTTGTTTTTTGGGTTTAGAGATTTTAGGCTTAGCAATACTTAGAGAGTTAGAATAAATTGGTTTAGCTGCTAGCGCGGGCAGCGTTATTAAAGTGACTATGAGTGAGCTGGTTAGTTTGCGAAGCAATCATTATTTAGTATATCTGATTAATTTTTCTGAAGATATAATATAAAGGTGCGCATAGTTTTCCTAGGCACTGCTGACTTCGCCTGCCCTTCGCTTGAGCAGCTAATTGCACGCGCAGATATAGAAGTGCTAGCACTTATCACTCAACCAGATAAACCAGTAGGGCGCAAACAAATCATCACCCCGCCGCCAACTAAAGTTATCGCTGCTAAACATGGGATTCGAGTTTATCAGCCAGAGAAGATTTCTCAAGACTTAGTTTTGATTGATGAGCTGCGCGCGCTCAAGCCAGATTTTCTAGTAACAGCCGCTTACGGTCAAATCCTAAAACAAAATGTTCTTGATATAGCTCCAGTGGTAAATTTGCACGCAAGTCTCTTACCGAAGTTCCGCGGCGCTGCGCCTATCAACTGGATGATAATTCACGGTGAGCGCGAAGTCGGTGTCAGCACTATGCTTAGCGATGCGGGCATAGATACAGGGATGGTTTTGTTGAAGTCATCTACGCTGCTTGGCGAGAA
>JACCDV010615089.1_pt1 | contig 65559 bp, 54 predicted proteins | sample 7446131 | NCBI WGS metagenome assembly JACCDV01 (sample SAMN15323448, study PRJNA562643) | freshwater metagenome | isolation source: river surface water | place: USA:Blue River Watershed | collected 2017-08-17
CACTTACCAATACCACCACTACCCCTCAGGTAGTCACCTACACCGTCACCCCTACCTCAGGAGATACCGGTAGTTGCGTTGGAAGCCCATTCACCGTCACCATCACCGTCAACCCAACACCGGTGATCACCGCGAAAGAATTACTCATCTGCTCGGGCGACACCTTTAATTTTACGCTAACAGATGGACTTAATGGAGATCGGATACCTACAGGCACAAAGTATACGTGGACTGTTGTCTCCAATCCAAGTATAACAGGAGCAGTCAATCAAACTGTACCACAAAACTCAATCGCCATAAGCCAAGCTCTGATCAATACAGGGACAACTCCTGAAGTAGTCACCTATCAGGTCACTCCTACCAGTGCCGCTGGTTGTGCTGGAGCATCTTTTAATCTAGTAGTCACTGTCAAATCCCCCATTGTAATCAATGGAGAGCCGCATAGCTACAATGGCTTTGGGATTTCCTGCTTTGGGGCCAACGATGGCAAAATCGAATTAAACCCTACTGGAGGCAAATTGCCTTCGGATCCTACGGGGTATACCTATTCTTGGACAGGCCCTAATGGATTTACCTCCACGGCACAAAATATCTACAACTTAGTACCAGGCACCTATATTGTGAATGTGGGAGAAAGTTCTGGGTTGTGTACTCAATCGAAAACCTTCCAGGTAACCGAGCCTCAGCCGATTGCAATTACCGAAGCTTTCTCCAATTTCAATAGCTTTGAGATTTCCTGTTTTGGAGCAACGGATGGTAGCATCACGCTATCCGTTACCGGAGGTACGAGTACTTATACCTACCTCTGGACTGCCTCCAATGGTGGCCTAATTCCAACAGGAATGCAAACCGCGGCAAACTTAATGGGAGTTCGTGCGGGCACCTACAGTGTCAAGGTACTTGACGCAAATGGTTGCGAGAAAATTGAAACTTTCGTATTGAGACAGCCTGCACCAGTAGGAATCAGTGAGGTAGGAGCCAACAGGAAAAATGTGCTTTGCTTCGGTGAGGCTACGGGCAACATCACCGTCATAGGTTCTGGTGGAGTGAAAGAATACACCTATTCAGTCAATGGAACCGACTATACCGGAGCAGCAGTATCTCTTACCTCAGGCCCGACCAACATCAATCTGTATTCCTTCTCTACATTAAAAGCAGGACAATACACCCTCACCATTACAGATTTGAATGGTTGCCAAAAAAGTCTGCTACCAATTACCATTACCCAGCCACTTGCTCCAATACAGGTAACTAACCCTGTTTTGTCAAACTTCAATGGATTCAATGTCGCTTGTTTTGGAGACAGCAATGGGTCCATTACCCATCAAGTGAGTGGGGGTACCGCTCCCTACCGCTATTTATGGACTGGACCGAATGGCTTCTCCTCTACAAGTCTAAATGTGAGCAACTTGGCGGTAGGAACGTACAGACTGACCATTACCGATGCGGTCAATTGTACGCTGGTGAAAACCTATGAAATGAGAGGTCCTGATCCAATAGATGTAGACGCAGTTAAGCAAAATGTGCTTTGCGGGGGTGAGTTGACGGGCAATATATTTATCCGAAATGTAACGGGAGGAACAGGCGTATATGAATCCCTCTGGATAAAGGATGGCGTAGGGGAAATCAAACGATCCCGAACACCTGAAGACTTGAGAAATATTGGTCCGGGCAGGTATATCCTTTTAGTTACGGATCAAAATTTCTGCGAATACATCGAGGTTTTTGATGTAACCGAGCCGGTTGCATTGGTCACGACCGTTGCGAAAAAGGAAAATAATTTGTGCTTTGGAGATGCAAAGGGTAGTATTCAACTCAATATCACCGGTGGAACCGGCCCCTACCGTTATGCTTGGACAGGTCCTGGAGGCTTTGCATCCACCAACAAAGACCTGAATGGCCTGATTTCAGGCAGCTATCAAGTAGTGGTGACAGACGCACTCTTGTGTACCAGCACCTTGTCGGTGACCATCACCCAACCTACAGAAATCTTAGTTAACCCAACCTTGACCATGGTCAGCTGCCCAGATGGAAAGGATGGAGCAATTTCGATGACTGTAGCGGGCGGGGTACCCCCATATGTCTACGCTTGGGTGGGCCCATCTGGATTCAGATCTACCAGTAGAGACCTAACTGGCTTATCTGCTGGAACCTACGAATTAATTATAACGGATGGCATTGGCTGTAAAATAACACGCCGCTATGAGATTACAGATCCCGAACCAATCGTCCTCACGCCAACCATCACTAATTTCAATGGGTTTGAAATCAGTTGTAAAAATGGAAGTGATGGGGGGATTGACTTGAACATCAGGGGTGGAAATGGAGGCTATAAAATCTTCTGGGAAGGTCCAAATGGATTCCGTTCCAATCTTGCCAAACTAGTAGGCTTAGTGGCTGGTACCTACGAAGTCACTGTATTGGATAGTAAAAATTGTATTTCAAAAGCGACCTATACCCTCGATGCACCAGATGAACTATTAATTACAAAAGATGACGTCCAAATTACCGACGTCTCCTGCTTTGATGGTCAGGACGGTACTTTAAAGGTGACCATCAAAAAGGCATCGGTAGGTCCTTACCGCTACGAACTGAGTGGCAGTAGCGTCTCTGGATTCCCAATTTCAGAATCTATCCTTTCCAATAACCTCAACTATCAATTTACCGGGCTACGAGCAGGCAGCTATACCCTTCGTGTCTCGGATGCAAATGGCTGTGCCCTGAGTGAGCTCAGTGGACTCCTGGTAACTCAACCTAGTACTTCTTTAAATTTTACCATTCAGAAAACAGACGTGGCTTGTTACCGAGCAAACAACGGTACGATTCGTGTAACTCCAGCCGGTGGAACTGCTCCCTACACCATTCGTTGGAACAACTTATCGACCTCCTTTACGCTGCAAAATTTATCTCCAGGAACATACACCGCAACCATAACGGATGCAAAAGGTTGTGCCGTGGGTGTCAGCAGCACCGTAGCAGAGGCTCCTGTCTATGACTTACAAGAAGTAGTCAAAAACATTTCCTGCTTTGGTAAAAAGGATGGCTCGATCCAACTCAATATCATTGGCGGCAAAGCACCAATTAAGGTCCAATGGGCACACGGACCACAGGAACCTACGCTAAATAACTTGGAAAAAGGGATCTATAGCGTGGTGATCACCGATGCAGGTGGTTGTAAAATTGAGCGACAGTTCGTAATCAATGAACCACAAGCGCTCGACCTTTCGTCCACAGTAACCGATGCTTTGGACTGCGATGATCCGAACACCGGTTCAATATCCGTGACTCCTTTTGGAGGTACTCCTCCCTATACCTACACCTGGAGTAATGGAGCACGAACTCAAAACCTTGCGGGTATTGCACCTGGCTCTTACAGCCTGGAATTAGTCGATGCCATGGGTTGCAGAATTTTACGCCAATTTACAGTCATCCGACCTTTACCGCTGACAGCAACAGTTGTTCGAACTTCAGAACGAATTTGTTCGCCTAGAGGCATCAAATCCAACTTTAAAGTATCCGTGACCGGTGGTGTTGCGCCTTACACAGTTACTTGGAATAGAGGCACGCAAACTAACGGAGGCTTGACCATGGGTACCCAAGAATTGGGGGTATTTATTGTGACGGTAACAGATTCTCGTGGTTGTATTCAAACCAAGCGAATGGAAGTCATTGAAACAGACCCCTTGATTCCAGAATTTGATTACAAATCTGCATCCTTCGACTTCTCCTATGAAAATTTGGTCAACTTCGAGGTACAGTTTAACAATGAAAGCATTGGTAAATACAAGGAGGTATCTTGGAATTTTGGAGATGGAGGAAGTAGCTTGGAATGGGAACCCAAGCATACCTATGCCAAGGCAGGCACCTATTTAATTGAATTAAAATTGAGAGATTTGGATGGCTGCGTGGTAAGTATCACCAAAGAAATCATCATCACAGACCATTACATTGAATTCCCGAATATCTTCACCCCGAATGACGACAGTGTCAATGATCATTTCTATCCCAAATTCATCTACATCAAAGACATTCATGTCCTCATCATGAACAAGTGGGGGGAAATGGTATTCGAATCCAAAGACCTAGAATCCAAAGGCTGGGATGGCAAGTACAATGGGGATAAGGCAGTCATTGGCAATTACGTCTGTAAGGTTCGCTACACGACACTCGATGGGCGAGTAATCGAACGATCCTCTGTATTCTACTTAGGCAGGTAAACTATGAAAAAGATACTTATTCTACTTTTCAGCCTACTACTTGCAACTGAGTCAAGGTCTCAAGACTTTCACTTTTCCCAGTTCTATGCAGGACCACTCAATTTGAATCCTGCATTGACTGGATCTAGCGAACTGACGCGGATGGGAATAAATTACCGCAAGCAATGGCCTGGACTCGATTTCGATTTCAATGGATACTCTGCCTTTATTGATCACTACAGTTTTGATCTCCAAAGTGGGATTGGACTAGTTGCCAATTCCTACAATGAGGAAAACATGAGTTTGAATACCACCGAACTCGGATTGCTCTATGCATACAGCCTCAAGTTATCTGATTTTTCAAGTCTACGAATGGGCACCCAAATCACCTATGCCAGACGCAGTGGGAATCTAGAAAACCTGATCTATGGAGATCAAATTGATGTTTTTAATCGAACCATCAACCCCAACTCTATTGATATGTTGGAGCAATTTGACCCTTTTGGATACCTAGATCTGGGAGTGGGAGTCATGTATGCCAACCCTGATTTTTGGATTGGCATCAGTGGGTACCATTTGAACAATCCAAAAATGTTGAACTCAACCTACAGTGAATTTGAATTTCTCCCGATCAAATACGGGATACAAGCGGGTTGGGAAAAGGAATTGGGCTCTGCAGGTTACTGGAGTAATGATCGAGATCGGTACATCTCCATCATGGGCAACTTTAAGAAACAAGGTGTTTTTTCTCAGTTGGATCTCAGTGCTCAGACTAAATACGACTCCTTTATTTTCGGATTGGGCTTCCGTGGCCTAATGACCCGAAACGAATTGAGAAACTACGAATCCATCATTGGGATTTTTGGAGTCCCACTTCAAAACGGAGTGATTTTAGGGTATTCCTACGACTGGATGATTTCTCAAGTTGGCGCCAATACGAAAGGCTCTCATGAATTTTCACTGCGCTACCAATTTTTAGCCGGAAATCAAAAACGAAGAGGGCAGCGAGATCGCATTTTGAAGTGCTTTGACTACAAGTTCTAAGGGCTTAAGAAGACGGATGTACTTGGTTATAGGTACAAAGTACTAAGTACCAAGTACAAAGATACTTCCTGAGTAGAATTCACGTCTCACAGCGAATCCCCACTTCTTCCTTCTACAATCAGCGTTCAGCATTCGACATTGTAAAAAGTATCAAGACGTATCTAGATTCAAGAGCCGAGAGGCAAGAAGCGAGACTAGGATGCATGGTTACGCTAGAAACTAGTTTTCCCCACTTCTTCCTTCTACGATCGACGTTCAGCATTCGACATTAACTTCAATTTCGTATTTCGTATTTCGTATTTCGTATTTCGTATTTCGTATTTCTACTTTGTATAGTGTACTATTCCTCATTTCCTCCCAACTTCCAATCCACCCAGGCATCGAGTTGCTTGACAGATTGTGGACGTAGCAAAAGGTTGCCGGCTTGGTCAATTAAATAAAAAGAGGGAGAACCAGAAACATAGTAGTCCTGCACCACTTGGGTGTCCCATTTTTTGTAATCCGAAAATGCGATAAAGGGCATGCCTTCTGAGTAGGCTTGGAATGCTTTGGGGTCTGTGTCCAAAGAAACAAAAATTGCTTCCAGACCGAGTTTATTCCATTTTTCATACAGGGGAATTAACTCCCCCATCGCTTCTGAACAAGCTGGACACCAACTTGCACCCACAATCACCAATCGGTAGGGAGCCGTTACTTCAGACAAGCGGGTAGGATAGGATATGGGCTTGCCTTGAAGCAAAATGTCCCCTACAAACTGGATTTCAGGGACTCGGGAACCCACCTTCATCGCCCGGTAGCCTTCCAATTGTCTGGCTAATCGAGGCTGGATGACTACCCTCTGTTGTTCCAGGACCTTGAGTGCAAGGTATTCTGCTGCCTGCATCAAACTGCGCCGCTCCAAGAGCTCGATCAAATAGCCCACCACCTCATTGTACCGCAACTCATTTTTTTCCAAACTCTTCAAAATGGCATCCAAGGACACTTTCATCTTTTCATAATTCTCATCAAGTGTACCCCCGGAGTTTTCAAGTAACCAAAACTGACTTTCGAATACATCTCTGAAAAGTCCACTTTTGGCCAAGCGCGGATCCGAATAGTCCAAGGTTCTGAAAGCAGTTATTGTTTGCGGAAGCTCTGCAGTACGGTACTGCGCGACAGCACCCACAGCGCTCACTAGTTTTCGAATAGGCAAAAACCAACGAACAAAACTATCCTTTGGAAGGGAAGCAATAAAGGCTTCATCTTCTCCTTGAATCCGTAAAAGTTCCGCTTGAATCGCCTGATTGGGTACCTGCTGCTTCGCAAAAAGCGGATCATTCTGATACAGGTTTTGCAGGTATCCCCAGGCACTCAGGGCCTGTTCCCGCTTTCCTTGTTCTTGAGTATATTGCTCAAAGGAGCGGTTTTCCTTCCCTTCTAGGATTCGAATGGTAGCGGCCTCATTCAACGCTTTCCCTTCCAACTTTACTCCTTCTTTCTCTAAGATCACCACAAAAGGCTGTTTGTCTTCTCCAGAAAGAAAGGCAATACCATAATCATCGGCAGCATAAGAAAGCGTAAACTGTCCTTTTTCATCTGCTTTTGTACTGCCTATCGAATACGTATCCAAACCCTTAGCCCCTTCTAGGGTAATGGTTTGATTGGCTTGAGCAGGAAAGGTGCCCGAAAGGGTTTGAGCCCTAGTGGCAACACCTACAAAAAATACAAAACACAAGAGGACAAGGCTTCTTTTCATGGGAGATTAGACGCGAATACATTGCAATTAGAAGGCTGAATTTAACCCCTACGAGAAAATAAAACTAATGAATCAGCTGGGTTCTAAAATTTAATACAGCGCACGGCATAGGCCCTTGCACGATTGTAGGGATTTTCAAAAGCATTGCCACTAAAATACGCCAAAGCTCGGGCATCTGTTGGTGCGCTTTGCCCTGCTACATCCTGAGCCCAAATAAATCCGTATGGGGATCCCTCCGCAATAGCCAATACCTCACCCGTTTGTTCCCTAAACCCAGACAAAGGTAATTTTAAGACTGAATTAAAAGCCCCGACACTGTTATTCCCCCCAGTCCAACTTCTTCTTTCGTCTCTTAATTCGTCCTCTGTAGGCAGTCTAAACCCCGTTGGGCAGGGATTATTGACTCCTCCAGAGGATCTATTTATTCCCCACATAGCATTATTTTGAGGATTTCTCCAATCATCTGTAGAACTAGTAAATGCTACAGTAATGAAATCATCATGGCCTGTTCTATCTGTATTACTCACAGTAGATCTTGTGCCTGAAAATCGACATTGGTGACCATCAGCCCACCTTCCCCATTGGTACAAATCACCAAATGCAAGTTCGTCCGTAGGCGAAGTTGCAGCACGTTCTGCGCCCAGATTACGATCCATCCAAATCCTACCAGTGACCGGATTGGTCACTTCCACCACCGCCGTCCGGTTTTGTGGCTTGCAATGAACCACACCTGGAGGATAGGTTGAAGTAGACGCCTTCAGCTGCCCTCCAAAAAGTTGTGCCAAAAGTATCCCTGGGTTGAGCAGGGTGAAGAAAAGACAAAGTATCCACCAATTTTTCATGCCTGCTTAATTTTCGGTAGCCATACTGACATACACCACAGTCCCTACTGCGATAAACGAATACATATGGGCTTTTCCTGTTGTCAATGCCGTAGTACCCATGTATTTAAAGGTAAATCCTGTGGCTGTAAAGGTCGGTACTGCTGAATTGGTTGTACTGGTAAGTACAAGGGTGTAAGCCCCGCCGTCCTTGAGATTTTGTAGGGTATAAGAAGGGGAAGTTCCTCCTGCGCTCGTATAGGCCAAGTTGCTCAGTCCAAAATCAATGTTCGTACTCGTTCCTGCATTGTGTGAAGTTGCATTGGTCGCCGCTCGTTGAAATTGCTTCGTCCCTCCAATACTTTGGTTGGTGCTAAGGTCTACAAAGTTTTGGGTAGTTGACCCCGTTCCTCCGTTGGCGATGGCAAGGGTGCCCCCATTCCAGGTACCAGAGGTGATCGTTCCGACAGTGGTAATATCCGAACCGACCAACTTACTTGCCGCTATACTACCTGCTAACATGGCATTGGTTACTTTTCCTGCTCCTATGGTAGTTGCTAAACCTGCTCCTGAGGTGGTGACATCCCCTGTAAGTGCACCTGGAGTTTGTAGCGTGCCACCGCTTACGGTGACAATGCCTGTGCCAGAAGGTGCTGGGCCTGCAGGTCCTGTTGCACCTGTTGTTCCATTTGTTCCGTTTGTTCCCGCTAAACCTTGGGGACCTGCTGGTCCCGCTGGACCGGTCGCACCTGTTGCTCCATTGGTTCCATTTGTTCCTGCTGGGCCTTGGGCCCCCTGGGGACCTATTGGACCAGTTGGACCGGTTGGACCGGTAAGTCCGATAGGACCCGTGGCTCCTGTAGCACCTTGCGGACCGTCAGCGCCGGTAGCACCAGTTGGGCCTTGTGGACCGGCAGCACCAGTTGCACCTTGTGGACCAGTGGATCCTGTCGCACCTTGTGGTCCTGTAAGTGAAGCGATAAATGCAGTCTCAGTACCTGTATTTCCTAGGTTAAGCCATACCTGATAGGCTGAAAGCCCATTGGTGCCGTTCGTACCATTGGTACCGTTGGATCCGCTTGGGCCTTGCGCACCGGTGGCTCCTGTTTGTCCCTGCGGGCCTTGGGGGCCCGTGGCTCCAGTAATTCCCTGCGGGCCCGTTGCACCTGCTGGTCCTTGTGGTCCTGTAGCGCCCGTTGCACCCGTCGGACCCTGTGCGCCTGCGGCTCCCGTAGCACCTTGCGGACCAGTGAGCGAGGCAATAAAGACCGCCTCCGAACCCGTATTACCTAAATTCAACCAGGCTTGATAGGCAGAGATACCGTTGGCTCCATTGGTTCCACTAGGTCCCTGAGGGCCAGTCAATCCAATAGGGCCCTGTGCTCCTGTTGCTCCTGTAGGCCCTTGCGCACCTTGGGGACCTGTAGCACCCACCGAACCTTGTGCGCCAGTGGCACCAGTAGCCCCTGTAAGTCCCTGGATTCCTTGGGGACCTGCTGGTCCGGTTGGACCGGTAAGTCCAATGGGCCCAACTGGACCTGTAGCACCTGCTACACCCGCAGGGCCTTGTGGGCCTGGAGATCCCTGAGAAGCCAACAAAGCCCAATTGGTCGGATCGTTATTTGGAGTGGTATTCGAATTATTCACTGGATTGATACAAAACCAAGAAGCACCATTGTACCCGACCGCATCATCTAGGGCATAGTTGCCTGTGGAGGACCAAGCTCCCCTCCAATTCAATCCTGTTGGACCTACTGGGCCAGCAACTCCTTGTGGGCCTTGAGATCCAGTGGGACCTGCTAAACCCCTAGGACCCGTAAGCGATGCCAACCACTGGGATTCTGTACCTAAGAAACCCGTACTGACTGCCACTTGGTAAGCACTTGGCCCATTTTGACCATTCGCACCCGTGGCTCCTGCCAGGCCTTGTGGCCCTTGAGATCCGGTAGCTCCTGCAATCCCTGCAGGACCTTGAGGACCAGGCGCCCCATCTGTACCACGGGCACCTTGTGGACCTGTGGCTCCAGCGGTACCCTGAGGCCCACGTAAGGAAGCTAAGAAATCTGCTTCAGTTCCTGTATTTCCTAAATTCAACCAGTTTTGATAGGCACTGATTCCATTGGTGCCATTCGTACCGTTGGTGCCATTGGTTCCTGCAGGACCTTGAATACCTTGAGGTCCAGGTGCACCAGCCACTCCTCGCAAGGAGGCTAGCCACTGCGCCTCTGTTCCCACAAACCCTGCGGCTACTGCCACCTGGTAAGCACTTGAACCGGTACTCCCAGCGGGACCTACTGCACCGGTAGGACCAATGGGGCCTTGAGGGCCAGAAGCTCCTGCAGCCCCCCGCAAAGAAGCTAACCATTGCGTTTCAGTACCTACAAAACCGGCAGCCACGGCCACCTGGTACGCACTTGAACCTGCACTCCCTGTAGGCCCAATAGGACCCTGTACTCCGGTAGCACCTGCGGGCCCTTGAGGACCGGCGACACCAGCAGTCCCCTGTAAGGAGGCCAACCATTGCGTTTCAGTACCTACAAAACCAGCAGCAACAGCCACCTGGTAGGCACTTGAACCTGTACTCCCGGCGGGACCTACCGGACCCGCTACCCCTTGCGCACCTGCTGGACCTTGAGGACCCGCTGGACCCGGAGTCCCGGAGTTGGCAGCATAGAGCGCAAAAGGTACTGCTGTAAATTGCTGGCTACTGATTAATACGAACGTGGAACAGCTTCCTGATTTGTCGAAAGAAACCTCCAAAAATTTAGCCTGCGCATTCCAGGCAATTTGAGAAAATGAATTGGCGGTCCCTCCGGTACGATTTCCCGTTCCAATAATCACATTCACCATTCCAAAGGCATCTGTTCGCGTCGTGATCACTTCTTCGTACTCCGTGATTCCAGAAGGATTTTTGAATACAAATTTGAGGCACAAGTCCTTGTCTCCCAAGGGAGCTGCTCGATTATCGGCCCCAGGCAATACCTGGGAGTCTAGAATTACAGCCTGGTAGGTAATCCCAGGAACTTGAGCCCATGCAGGTGCTGCTAGCACCCACATCCAAAAAATAAAGACAACCTTTTTCATATCAATTCAATTGAACATACAAACCAAATAAAACGCCATGGGAAAGGAAGCGCACTTGCTCCTCCTGGGGTCCTCCCAATCGGGAACTTTTTGAATAGTTGTAGGTAAGATTCAAAAAAGCACGTTGGAATACGGGATAGGAAGCAGAAGCCCCTACACCGGTTTTTGCAAACAGTCCCTTAAAATCATCCTCTCCTTTCAGAGAGAAACGGGAGCTGTTGATCACCTGGGTGCCTGAAATCATCCCAGAAAGCCCTACATGCCCTCGTATACCCAGTTCCACCTCTCCGATATGTGCTAAAAAGGAAAGGGTATTCGTCAGCCCTCCGTAGGTCGTTTCCCAACTGTAATTGTTGTTTTGATTTCCGCCGTAGGAGTTGAAGGAATCCAAATTGAGAGACACTTCGTTTTTGAACCAGTTCGGAGAATAGGAGCGCTCTTTTACTGTAGCCCCCTCTTTTTTTGATTTTGGAACAAAGGGAAAACCCATGCCCATTTCGATGGAGTTTCCCATTCCTGAGGTAAAATCGAGGAGCTTTGTCCCATCAGATGATCGAAAATCATAGGTAGTAGAATTGACTCCAGTTTTAATAAAAATCTCCTGTGCTGATGCGGTTAGACTCCATGCAAAGAGAAGCAAACAGGTTAAAAAAAAGTTTCTCATGGTTTTTTGATTAGGCGGCTTTGAACAAACTTATTTCCTGATCTCAACTGTGCAACATATACGCCTGTTGCCAGAAAAGAGAGATTGAGTTGAATTTCCTTATTTTGGGGAAGGTGATTTGCTTCGTACACTCGCTTTCCTTGAGCATCGTAAATCAGCACTTGCGTTGCTTCCTGATGTTCGGTAATAAATCGAAACGTGATGCGTTCGGAAAAGGAATTGGGAAAGGCAATGACCTCAAATGGAAGATTGATTTCTTTAGAAACTACGCGTATCCCGCGCAAAAAACCTTGGCTGACCCGTGCCGATGTACTAGCAAATACTCCAGTCACGCTACTTTGTCCAATGGATTGTTGGACCACTAGTCCTTGTCCTTGAACCGCATGCGCAGCATTGCCCATAGCTACTAGACTTGAATTGCGTAAGGTTTGTCCATGGATTGGAAGCGCTAAAAAAATAGCCACGACCCAAAAAATGGAACAAGCGATTTTTAGTTGAATCGACATGACCAGTTAGCATTAAATTTTAAACAAGTAACCACTAATTACTAACTATTCAGAACCTAAAAATCTCACAAATCTTACTTTTTACATATTTTATATATTTGATTATATTATATTTTTATTTAAATAAAAATAATTATATAAATTATTATTTTATTTTAGTTATTTTTTTGGGAGTAGGAGCTAAAAAAGAAAAAATATTGTCTAAAAAGCCATTCTTGAAGGAATAAAAAAATAAAAGAAAGTAGAAATTCAACTTGGTTGAAATCATACTTTCTTTTTTTTAACCGAAGAATTTACTTCAGCGAAATTGTCTTTTTAAAATACATTCTAGAAATAAAAATGCCGCTGCCGTCTTCATTGCCGGCAAAGCTTTCCACCGCACTGGTCACATAAATCAGGGAATACCCTTCGGATTCCAATTCCATGATTCGCGCAGCAATCATCGCATCATTGGATGCGATATTCTGGAAATTGATCCCTGCGGCGCTAAAAAAGTTGAGGAGCTTGGTTTCGTCAAACTTATCCACCTTCAATTCTTTTCTGCTCACTGTCCGTTGGGATGAAGTTTTTCCATCTACTCGACTGGTTTTAAAGTCCTCTGTATTGACATCAGTCATGTTTTCAATCATTCTTGATCTTCCCAATCCCATGGGAACAATGGATTCCACCACAGTGACAATTCTCCATTCATTGAAGTTTTGGGTGGTCATTTCTTGGGCTTGAAGAACTCCTGTTCCAGCGGCTAACAACATTAAAAGCGTAACTAATTTTTTCATAATAAATAGGGTTTGTCTGTTTTGATTTTGTTTAAAAGTTTAGTTTGAATATGCCAAAATTAGGATGAATTGGGAGTTTCATTCCATAACCCCCAACTTGTACGGAAAAAAATAGGCGCTGGATACAAAAATTTTCTAGAACCCAGAGGCAAGCCTCTTTACAATAATATACGGATCCAAAAGCGCCAGTGTCCACCCCAGCGGAAATAAGATATGAGCCCAGAATACTTTTCTAAAGAAAATTATCCCGAATAAACTCCCTGCCAACCCCAGATTTCAACTCTTTTTCCCGCTGCATAGCGGCACCTTTGGTTGTATATTCTTCTCTATAGATTAACTCCCAAGGCCGGTAGCGTTTGGTCCAATTGGAGGTTTCAAGTTCGTTGTGAGAAAGTAATCGAGCCGAAAGATCAGAAGTGTAGCCAACGTAGCATTTATCAACTACTCGGCTGTACAATACATAAACAGTGTACTTGATTAAAAAATTTAAATGAAAAAAATTAGAATAAGACAATGGAATGAAAGCTCATGGCTCCAAGTCTCTCAACGCTTGAAACAAAAAAAGGATGCCGAAGCATCCTCTTTCCAATGTAGCGGGAACAGGACTCGAATGGGTGTCCGCCGCGGCGGATATGAGCCAGAAATACTACTCAACAGTATGAAACAAAAAAGGATGCCGAAGCATCCTCTTTCAATGTAGCGGGAACAGGACTCGAACCTGTGACCTTCGGGTTATGAGCCCGACGAGCTACCAACTGCTCCATCCCGCGATATAGTGGGACAAAGGTAAGGACAAACTCTCAAAAATCAAGTACCTTTGTAAAAAAAGTCTGAAATGATCTCCCCATCTCACAAAGCAGGTTTTGTAAACATCATCGGAAAACCCAATGTAGGAAAGTCCACCTTGATGAACATCCTTGTTGGGGAGCGCCTCTCTATAGTTTCTTCCAAAGCACAAACAACCCGCCACCGGATTCTAGGATTGATCAATACCGAGGACTACCAAATCGTATTCTCAGATACCCCTGGCATGCTCAAGCCCAAGTACGAACTCCATAAAAGCATGATGGGCTTCGTGCATCTGACCCTTGAAGATGCAGACGTGATTGTATTCGTAACCGACCTCTTTGAGTCGGATGAGGAAATCGAAGAGGTCATCCAAAAAATAAATGCGGCTGGAGTGCCCATCCTCCTAGTCATTAATAAAATTGACCTAGCGAAAGAAGGCCAATTGGAAGAGGTAACCCAGTATTGGACCTCACGGATTCAATCGGCCACAGTGATCCCCATCTCTGCCTTAGAGCAATTCAATACCGAACGGATCCTCCAAGAAATCGTAGAGCGCCTCCCAGTTCATCCTCCATTTTACGATAAGGAGGAACTTACAGACCGACCAGAACGTTTCTTCGCATCGGAGATTATTCGCGAGAAGATCTTTACCAACTACAAAAAGGAAATTCCCTACAGCACCGAAGTAGGGATTGAAGATTTTCACGAAGAAGAGCAATTGATACGAATTCGAGCCACCATCTTTGTGGAACGAGATAGCCAAAAAGGCATTGTCATCGGCGACAAAGGAAAAATGCTCAAGAAAGTAGGTACGGAAGCCCGCGCGGACCTGGAAAAGTTTTTCGGAAAAAAAGTATTCCTAGAAACCTACGTGAAAGTGGAGCAAGACTGGCGAAAAAATAAATTAGTATTAAAAAAATTCGGGTACGATCCCTCTTAAACATGGCAAACATAGTAGCAATAGTAGGCAGACCCAACGTGGGAAAATCCACCCTTTTCAATCGCCTGGTGGAAGAGCGAAAAGCCATCGAAGACAACCTCAGCGGTGTAACTCGAGATAGACATTACGGTCACGCCCAGTGGTCTGGGAAATATTTCTCGGTAATCGACACCGGCGGATACGTGACCGGATCCGAAGACCTTTACGAAGCCGAAATACGGAAACAAGTAAAATTGGCAATCGAAGAAGCAGATGTGATTCTTTTTGTAGTGGATTGCCACGATGGCCTAACGGATTTGGACGAAGAATTCGCCAACGAACTGCGCAGCAATAAAAAACCATTGTATGTAGTCGCTAATAAAGCCGACAACCAGGAGAAATCATTTATGGCAAACGAGTTCTATTCACTCGGCTTGACCGATTTAGAAATTTTTCCTATCGCTGCTGCCAGCGGAAGTGGCACTGGAGACTTATTGGATGCCATCATCACCCACTTTGAAGAAGATGGCATAGAAGATCCGGATGCAGACATCCCGAAGATATCTATCCTAGGAAGACCCAATGCTGGTAAATCCTCCTTTCTCAATGCCCTACTCGGTCAAGAACGCTCCATTGTCACCAATGAGGCGGGCACTACTCGCGACGCCATTCATACCCGATACAAGTTTTTCGGCAAAGACTTTATCATTACCGATACAGCTGGAATCCGTAAAAAAGCCAAGGTAAAAGAGGACATCGAGTTTTACTCGGTCATGCGCTCCCTAAGAACCTTGGAAGAATCTGACGTGGTCATCGTCATGTTGGACGCCACCCGAGGACTGGAAGCACAGGATGTCAACTTGATTTCCCTAGCGATCAAAAACAATAAGGGTGTACTCATCATGGTCAACAAATGGGATTTGATCGAAAAAGACCATAAAACCATGAATAAAATCAAGGAGGATATGCTCGATCGCCTTGGCGAACACAAATGGATTCCAATTATTTTCACCTCTGTCACGGAAAAGCAACGGATCTTTCAGGCCATTGAACTGGCTGTAAAGGTGTATGAAAATAAAACAAGGCGAGTGACCACTTCCAAATTGAATGATATCCTTCTTCAAGAAATTGAAAAATATCCGCCGCCCGCCTGGAAAGGAAAATACATTAAAATAAAATACGTCACCCAGTTGCCTACCAAAAACCCTGTTTTCGCGTTTTTTTGCAACCTCCCACAATACATTAAAGAACCCTACACCCGATTTTTGGAAAATAGATTGCGAGAAAACTTTGATTTCGAAGGCGTTCCCGTAAAAATAGTTTACAAAAACAAATAAAAAAGTTGGGGCACCTCTTGCACAATTAAAATTAATACTAGTACATTTGTGTTGTAATTAAGAAAACCATAACAAATGAAAAAGGTATTTGCAATTTTCGCAATCGCTGGTTTGATCGCTACTGCTTCTTGCGGTGGAAAGTCAACTGAAGAGCAAGCTGCTGCTGATTCTATCGCTGCTGCTGCTAAGGCTGATTCTATCGCTGCTGTAGAGGCTGCTGCTGCTCAGGCTGCTGCTGACTCTGCTGCTGCTGCAGCTGCTGCTGACACTACTGCTACAGCTCCTGCTGCTCAGTAATCAACACCACGCGTGAAAAAATTAAGAGTTCCGATAGATCGGGACTCTTTTTTTATGCCCTCTCATGTCATCCCTTCCCATTGAACTCCTTCATTTATTCCAGAAGCATCTTCCAGAAAGTGCCGTCCCCTATTGCCTACAACTTTGGGAAGAAAGACCTTTCCATTTTTTCGTAAAACCTCCTCGAAATACCAAGCTGGGAGATTTTAGGTACCGAAAAGACCAAACCATTCAAACGATCACGCTCAACTCGGACCTCAACCCTTACCAATTTCTTCTTACCTACATTCATGAGGTGGCACACCTCAGAGCCTTCACCCGCTTTGGAACTACTCATGCTCCCCATGGATCAGAATGGAAGGCGGTATTTAAACAGTTACTAGAACCTCTCCTCGTGGAATCTATTTTTCCAAGAGACATCCTCGTTCCCCTAAAGTTGCACATGCGGAATCCTTCCGCTAGCTCAGCTAGAGATCTATTCCTCATGAAAGAAATGAGTAAGTACGACACCACTTCAAAAGCGAACACTGGATTTTTCCTTGCCGATATTCCTCCACATTCCCATTTTGTATTGGCCGGAAGAACATTTAAAAAAGGGGAAACGCGTAGAACACGAATCCTATGCGAAGAACTCGCAACAGGTAAAAAATACTTGGTGTCTCGATTGGCTAAAGTGATTCGAGTGGATTAATCTTTTTCTTCTCCAATCTGATGCTCTGGCTGCGAAAAATCTTTGGGCTGAGGCAAATCTTGTATGGAATTGATTCCAAAATAATCCATAAATTTTTGAGAGGTCCCATAAATCAAGGGCCTTCCAACCCCATCGGACTTTCCCTTGATCTCTACCAACTCCTTTTCCAATAACTTTTGGAGCGAATAGTCGCAAGACACGCCACGAATCTGTTCCACTTCTCCTTTGGTAACGGGTTGCTTGTACGCAATGATAGACAACGTCTCCAGTTGTGCCGTAGAAAGCCTTTTTTGAGAATGCTGACGCAATAAAATTTGTATACTAGGCTGGTAAGCGGGCTTCGTCAAAAATTGATACCCACCGCCCAACTTTTCCAAGGCAAAAGAGAATTCTTCACTTTCATACTTTTGACAAAGGATCACCAAAGCATCCTCCACATCTTTACTAGGCACTGCTGCTCCAAACATTTCACTTAAGCAAGACAGGATTTCCTCTACTCCAAGCGGTTCTGGAGCACAAAAAATCAAGGCCTCAATATGACGATGTAAGAAGTCCACGCTTACTTTTTGGCCATCTTGGCTTCAATAGAATGCATGGTGTGCGGAACGGCCTTCAAGCGCTCTTTAGAAATCAACTTTCCTGTATCCACACATACCCCATAGGTTCCGTTTTTAATTCGAATCAAGGCATTCTCCAAATTGATGACAAACTTTTGCTGTCTTGCCGCCAATTGATTCAAACTTTCTCTTTCCAAAGTATCTGCCCCATCTTCCAAAAGCTTGGAGGTAGAAGAAGTGTGATCGGTCCCACTGTCGTTCTTTTTACTCATGGTCTCTTTAAGGGAGTGAAGTTCTTCTTTTGCCAAAGACAATTTCTGAAGAATGATATCTTCAAATTCTTTCAACTCATCCTTGGAATACGCGGTTTTTTCTTCCTTACTCATACAGTTCCAAATTAGGGGTTCACTTGTGAGACTCTCTAAAAAATAATTCCCTAAAATACAGCAGTCTTTTTGAAAACCAAAACAAAGAAAGGATTATAAATACCCCTTCTTTCCTTGGATTTTCACCAGGTAGTTAGGGCTCTAGTCTAGCCGAGAAGCCACCACAAAAGGCTTTTTGATCACCTTAATGCGGCCACTCAAATCAAAGAGTTGTGCAACCAGCACATAGTATCCTGGCCGCACCCTTCTTCCCCCTGCATCTGTTCCCGACCAAGAAAACAGACCAGATGTTCCCAAGAGTTGCTGCTGCCCAAGCACCGCCACTTCTCGGCCTGCTGCCGAATAAATGGTAAAATCCCCTATCCAACCCACTTGCTCCAAGGCGTAGCGCACCGTGACAAAATTGGGGCCACTGCTCCCTTCTGGATCAAAAACCCTGGGATCTAGTTGCAGGATTTCCGAATCCATATCGATCCCCACTACCCTGGAGTTTTTTCTCCCCGGAGTTCCATAATCGGCAGTGCTCGCTGCCGAATGCCAATTTCCAGACTCAGAGACGGCTAAAAAAGGAGCAATTCGCTCCAAAGACACCCCCTTGCTGGTACGGAGCAGGGGATGATGCCAGTCTTCCCGATAGGAAAGGGATTCCGCTACCTCCCCACCAGGAGAAAGCAGTAGCAGCGTGGTTCCAGCTATAGGCAAACTGGGAAGCCCATTCACCTGCTGAAAATTCCCAGCAGCAGATTGTGGATAGGCAAAGCGCAAGCGCTCAGGATCCGTGGTCAGCGCCAAATACCCTTGGGGCGGTAAAATTTGACCCTCCTCTCCAAAAATTCGGATTTGCTGTGGGGCACTTTCCTCCTCTCGAGTGGCTAGTGCCCATCCCTCCAAGGAAAGGTATTTCTGGGGACTGGTATTGTGGAGCTCCACAAACTTTGGGTCACCAGGTCTAGGATCTGCCAATACCTCATTTAAAATCAGATCCCCCGCTGCAGGAATCTCTCCTAAAATAAGAGTCGTTTCAAATCCTCCCTGCTCACCTACACAGGGCTCTAAGGCTGAGGCCTGCAATTGGTAAGGAAGGCTACTCTTGGCAGGTGTTTTTAGAGATAAAGCTATCCGCATTCCCGACGCAAAAACCCAACTTGAATCAATAGCCAATTCAGGAGTGAACAAAAAAGAAGTATTTCCAACCTCAGGAAGTATGGCTTGATTTAACGAAATCATAACTTTTTTTGAATCTGTAAACCAACTTGCCTTCGCTTGAAGGGGCCCTAAGCCCACTTGCCGCGCAAAGTTTGCATTTTGAGTTCCCGGTGTCCCACGCCTTGGATCGCTAGAAGGCTTCAACAAGGAGGTTCCCTCGCAACGGTAAAAAGGATCCGGCAATTCCAAACTGTATCCTCCATTCGCAAACTCACTACCTCCCCAGGATGCCGTATGGTAACTCAGTTGATCGATCCATTGCCCCGTGGGAGAACGCAAGCGAAGGGTAGTTCCAGAATTGGAGAGCACAGGCCAACCTTCAATAGGCAACACTTTTCCGTAGGGACGCAGAAGTCCAGCCTGTGAAGTAGAACACAAGATCACCCAATCCCCAGGAGCAATCCAGTAGGATGGCAATACAACCTGAGATGTGGACGTGGAAAAGACAATCCCATCCAAGCGCAATTCTTTTTTCAAAGGATTCATCACCTCCACATATTCTACAAAAGGCAGGTCCTGATCTTGCCGAGGGGCAGCCATCACTTCGTTGATGACTAGAGATTTCGGTCCATAAAAGCTGGGATCAGTATACTTAAAGCTGACCAAGGTATCGGTCAAAAAATTGCCCTGCAGATCTGGCACTTGATGCACAAAAAGACTGTATGCTCTTTCTTCTACCAAATTCTCCTCAAAAGCCAATACGAGCACGGAATCCGCCAACCTGCGCACATCCAAGGGACTTTTCCCTTCTAAAGCATAGGCTAGGGACAACCTCGAAAAAACAGGGTCTACTGGTTCAGAGAAACTAACCAATAGCTCTTTTTGCCCAAAACCTTTGACTTGCTCTACCCTAGGGATGACTTCATCCACGACCCGATCCTCCAAACTAAATGCATCCATCACCCAGCGTGCTGCGCTACCAGTGCCTGCACCAATCCCCACTTCCAAACTCAAAAACACCTCCTCCTGATCGGCAAATGGAGCGGGCACTTCCAATTCGATCTTATTGAAATTTGTCGCAACATTGGGAAATTGATTGACATCGCCTACAGGCATTCGTTCTAGGTAATTCCCTGCCAAAGACTGGGACCAAGAGGCATAAACTACTGCCGGACGCGTTCCAGTTCCATTTTTTAGGGTTTTTGCCCAAAATACAACCTGAGGATTCCCCATCCCTTTGGGTTGAAGTCGCACCCAAATCCGTCCCGTAAAGGTGCTGATGGGCTGAATGGCTAAAGCAGCTGAGCCATTGACTCCTCCCGTAGGAAGTCGAAAAACCCGGGAAGTCGTACTCCTGAACTCATTGGCGTACCATCCGGGCAAAAAAGGCTGGGGATAGGAAACGTTAGAAAAAGTCCCTTCAAAATCTTGGTGCTGAGCCCATGCTGATGGAAAGGAGAAAACGAAGTAAAGGCCTAGCAGGAATCCTGCTGCTCTAAAAAAATAGTTCATGCTATATAGTTTAAAAAGTAATGGAAGATAATTAGAAATTTTCAAAACCTAGACGTCCTAAATATGTTTTGGTAAAGCCAGCACAATAAGGCACGAATCCGTATTTTTGTCCACTCAAAACCTTCAAACCGATATCCCATGAAACTTGCCGTCGTAGGCGCTACTGGACTAGTAGGCACCGAAATTCTGGAAGTACTTCAAGAGCATCAATTTCCGTACACCGAACTCCTCCTGGTAGCATCTGCTCGATCCAAAGGAAAGGAAATTGCCTACAATGGTAAAAATCACGTGATCATGGACCTGGAAGAAGGGGTTGCTGCCAAGCCGGACATTGCCATTTTCTCCGCTGGAGGAAGTACTTCCTTGGAATGGGCGCCTAAATTTGCTGCCGTAGGAACTATTGTTATCGATAATTCCTCTGCCTGGCGCATGGATCCCAGCAAAAAATTGGTGGTGCCCGAAATCAATGCCAAGGAAATCGGTCCAACCGATAAAATCATTGCCAATCCCAACTGCTCGACTATACAGATGGTCCTGGCCCTAGAGCCGCTACGGCAGCGCTACGGCATCAAGCGCATCGTGGTCTCCACCTACCAGTCCGTGACCGGTACAGGCAAAGCCGCAGTGGATCAAATGATGGCCGAACGCGAAGGAAAAACACCCGAGATGGTGTATCCACACAAAATTGACCTCAACGTCCTTCCGCATATCGACGTGTTCCAACCCAATGGATACACCAAGGAAGAGATGAAAATGATCAACGAAACCAAGAAAATATTCAGCGACGACTCCATTCAGGTGACCTCCACGACAGTTCGTATCCCAACCATGGGCGGGCACTCAGAGGCAGTAAATGTGGAATTCAAACAAGATTTTGACTTGGCAGAGGTGAGAAGTTTACTTGAAAATGCCCCAGGCATTATCGTTCAAGACGATCCGGCCAACTTTATCTACCCCATGCCGATCACTTCCCATAAAAAGGACGAGGTGTTTGTAGGCAGGTTGCGTCGAGACGAGTCCCAAGCCAATACGCTCAATATGTGGATTGTTGCAGACAACCTTCGTAAAGGTGCTGCCACCAATGCGGTGCAGATTGCGGAATACCTCCTAGAAAATAAACTGGCCTAATGAACTTAAGTGAATTCAATAGCGCCGAATTCACTCAATTTGTGCAGGATCATCTAGAAGAAGATCCTGCACATTTACTTTTTAAGTACCAGGGAAAAGTTGCTTTTGACCTAAAAACAGCCGTACAGCAAATCGCTGCTCGACAGAAAGCGAGTAAAAAATTACCTTCTTGGTCCAAAAACCTGAATCTCCTTTTCCCTGCCAGCATCTCGGTCGAACAATGTTCCTCTGAGCAAACAGCCGCCTTCAAGTCCGCAGGCCGCAGAGGTAGCTGGATGGTCGACTTGACTGGAGGCTTCGGGGTGGATTGCTATCACCTCAGTCAAGGATTTGAAAAAGGGGTGTATTGTGAGCAGCAGGCCGAACTTTTCCAGATCTCAACCCACAATTTAAGTGCTTTAAATCCAGGTAAGTTTGACTTTGTAGAAGGGGATGGATTGGATTATTTAAGAAAGACAGCACAACGCTTTGATCTGATTTACGCAGATCCTGCCCGTCGGGGTACGGGCAATCAGAAATTGTACAAACTTCAAGACTGCGAACCGAATATCGTGGAGGCCTGGCCCCTATTGCAAAGTAAATCCGACTCTATTCTTATCAAAGTTTCGCCCATGCTGGATTTGACTCAAGCTTGGACAGAACTACCAGACCTCCAAAGAATCACGGTGGTATCGGTTCGAAATGAAGTCAAAGAACTTTTGCTTCATTGGGATAAAGCCAAAGAAGACACCCCAAGAATGGTTTCAGTAATTGATCTGGAAGGTGGATTGCCCCCATTTGAGTTTGAGCCGAGGGCTGAGGAACGAGCACAATCCCAATTTGCCGAAGCAGGCAAGTACCTGATCGAACCGCTGGTAGGAATTTTGAAGGCAGGAGCCTTCAACCTTTTTGGGGAGCAGTTTGGGCTCAAAAAATTGGAGCGAAATAGTCACCTCTACACGAGTGACTCTTTAGGAGAAGGTATTCCGGGACGCATCTTTGAGGTGGTTCAGGAAATCAGGCCGAAAAAACAGGAGCTCAAGGCCCTCTTCTCTTCCGGAAAAGTCAATGTGATATGCCGCAATTACAGCTCAGGAGCCGAAGAACTCAAGCAAAAATTGGGACTGAAGGATGGTGGGGAAGATTTTTTAATTGGAACCAAGACAGCTACCGGTTACAAGCTGTATTGGTGTACCCGTATCCGCTAATCCAAGTTAAGCCACAATAGTCCGAAAGGTCAAATTCACCCTGGGTTTGTGGATGAGCTTAGTTGGAGGTAACCGATGCAGCCAGTGGGTTTGCGTAGTGCCCTTCATCACCATCAGGCTACCATGCTCCAAGAAGAGATCTATCTTTTCCCCACGCTGCTTATGCTTGAAAGCAAACTTTCGCTCTGCTCCAAAGCTTAGTGAGCCTATGGCTCCTTCCTTTTTTAGGTCGGTTTCCCCATCGCTGTGCCAAGCCATCCCTTCCTCTCCACTGTGATATAAATTCAGAAGACAGGAATTATAAGTTTCTCCGCTTTCTTTTTCGATCAGGCTTTTCAGTTCCAATAGCTCTTGCGTCCAGGGCAGCGCATGCTTGGTGGTATTGGAGTACGTGTATTCAAACTTGCGATCACCATACCAAGCCACCTTCCTTTTGGTAATTATCTTTTTGCCAAAAATCACTGCCTCGTCATTTTTCCACTCGATGGTATCTAGCAATCGTTGCAGGTAGCCATTGGCCTGATCCTGGGACATTAGCTTTCCGTAGTAGTTTACTGTTCCCTCGTAGGGCAGCCAGTTGGTGTGCCGGTCTATCGTTTGGTTGAATAAATCCATCTTTGATATTCCTTTAGTATTGTAACGATTAAACCGTTTGGTAGAAGTTAGCGGGCATTTTTAGGTATCCAAAAATAAAAAAAGGTCTACAATGACGCAGACCTTTCTATTTTCAAAAAGCAAAATGGATCAATCCTTCACCTCTTCGTAGTCTACATACTCTCCGCCTTCGATGTCTTTCTTCATTTTTTGAGGTGCCTTTTTTGGGATAAAATCCACGTTCACCCCATCTCTTGGTCGCTGTGACTGCTGCTGAGCCCGCTGCTGCTCCATGGCTGCCTCATTCACCCGACGTGCAAGTTGCGCCAGTTTGGATCGCAGAAAAAAGCGAAGCAATTGGCCCAATAACCAACCCAAACCCAGAAGGATGATTAAAATTTTAAAAGCTGTTCCCAAGAGTTATCTTTTTTAGAGCAACCTTACTTACTCAAGTAAATATTCCGCTCAGCGTAAATTTTTAAGAAATAATCATCCATCAAATCGTCAATAAAGTAAATGGCTTCGCCTGTAGACTTCATCTCAGGCCCCAACTCCTTGTTGACATTCGGGAATTTATGGAAAGAGAATACCGGCTCTTTGATGGCATAGCCTTTCTTCACAGGCTTGAAATTGAAATCAGTCACCTTTTTCTCTCCCAGCATTACTTTTACGGCATAGTTGACATAAGGTTCTTGGTAGGCCTTACAGATGAAAGGAACGGTTCGAGAGGCCCGCGGATTTGCTTCGATCACATACACCTTGTCATTTTTGATGGCAAACTGAATATTGATCAAGCCCACGGTCTTCAAGGCCAAGGCGATTTTTTTAGTATAGGTTTCGATTTGCCTAACTACCAAATCCCCCAAGTTGTAGGGAGGAAGCACCGCATAAGAGTCCCCAGAGTGAATGCCTGCTGGCTCAATATGCTGCATAATCCCGATGATGTAGACATTTTCTCCATCGCAAATCGCATCGGCTTCTGCCTCGATGGCTCCTTCCAAGAAGTGATCCAATAGGATCTCATTGTTTGGAATGTCTCGAAGCACATTGACTACATGCTCTTCCAACTCTTTCTCGTTGATCACAATTTTCATCCCCTGTCCACCGAGCACGTAACTAGGTCTTACCAGGAGAGGAAATCCAATGGTCTTGCAAAGTTCTAGCGCTTCATCAGTATTGTGGATAGTGCCAAACTCAGGGTAAGGAACGTTATTTTCCTTCAAAAGTGTAGAGAAAAGGCCTCGATCTTCTGCCAAATCCAGGGCTTCGTAGCTGGTTCCGATGATTTTGATGCCATACTTGGAAAGCTTTTCCGCCAATTTCAAGGCAGTTTGACCGCCCAACTGTACGATTACCCCTACTGGGTTTTCCTGAAGGATAATTTCGTAGATATGCTCCCAGAATACCGGCTCAAAGTAGAGTTTATCTGCCACATCGGGATCCGTGGACACCGTCTCGGGGTTGCAGTTGATCATAATCGTTTCGTAGCCGCATTCCTTCGCCGCCAAGACTCCGTGTACGCAAGAGTAGTCAAATTCAATCCCCTGCCCAACGCGATTGGGACCAGAACCTAGGACTACTACCTTCTTTTTCTCACTACGTACGGATTCGTTTTCATCCCCAAAAGTAGAGTAATAATAAGGGGTCTTGGCAGCAAACTCTGCTGCACAAGTATCTACCAACTTGTACACTCGCTTGATGCCCATTTCCTCATAGCGCTTGTGAAACACATCGCTTTCAAGACAATCTAGCAAATGGGCGATTTGACGGTCTGCATAGCCTTTTTTCTTGGCTTCATCCATCAATTCACGTGGAATGGTGTCGAGTTTGTACTTGCTAATCTCGGCCTCCAAATGAATCAATTCTTCGATTTGCTTCAAAAACCACTTGTCGATCTTGGTCAAGTCGTGAATCGTGCGGAAGGAAATGCCCAATTTGAAGGCGTCGTAGACGTGAAACAATCTATTCCAACTTGGATTGGCTAAAGAATACAGGATTTGAGCCTGATCCTTGAGTTCCTTCCCATCGGCACCCAATCCATTTCGCTTGATTTCGAGAGATTGACAGGCCTTTTGCAGGGCTTCTTGGAAATTGCGCCCGATGCCCATCACTTCTCCTACCGCCTTCATGGAAAGTCCAAGTTTGCGATCCGCGCCCTTGAATTTGTCAAAGTTCCAACGAGGAATCTTGACGATTACGTAATCAATCGAAGGCTCAAAATAGGCCGAAGTGGTACCCGTAATGGAGTTGGAGAGTTCATCCAAATTATAGCCAATGGCTAATTTGGCCGCCACCTTTGCGATGGGATATCCCGTGGCTTTGGAGGCGAGCGCAGAAGAGCGAGATACCCGAGGGTTGATCTCGATGCCAATGATGGTCTGGTTGTCTGGGCTGACCGCAAACTGTACGTTACAGCCTCCAGCAAAATTACCGATGCTATTCATCATTGTGATGGCAAAGTTGCGCATCCGCTGGTAAACTGTATCGGGAAGGGTCATTGCTGGAGCCACCGTAATGGAATCTCCTGTATGCACCCCCATGGGATCAAAATTTTCAATCGAGCAAATGACAATCATGTTGCCAATATTGTCCCGCATCACCTCCAACTCGTATTCCTTCCATCCAAGGATACTTTGCTCAATCAGGACCTCATGAACGGGCGAAGCTTGAAGGCCCGCAGAAAGGTAATGCTCAAAATCTTCTGCCTTTTCCACAAAAGCCCCACCTGCTCCTCCTAGGGTGTAGGAAGCACGAATGATGAGCGGGAAACCAATTTCTTGGGCTATTTCTTTGCCTTGCAGCATGGAAGTGGCAGTATCTCCTTTGCAGACACCTACGCCAATTTGCTCCATCAAGGCCTTGAATTTCTCTCTATTCTCTGCTGTATCGATGGCCTCGATATCTACACCAATCATCTTTACCCCGTAGTTTTTCCAAATTCCTGCTTTGTCGCAGTCAATGGCAAGATTCAAGGCTGTTTGGCCACCCATGGTCGGAAGGACCGCATCGATATCCGGGTGATCGGTAAGGATTTTTCGAATGGATTTTTTCTCCAAAGGCAGCAAGTACACGTGATCAGCAGTGACCGGATCCGTCATGATTGTTGCCGGATTGGAGTTGATCAAGGTCACCGTAATTCCCTCATCCCGTAACGATCTAGAGGCTTGAGAACCCGCATAATCGAATTCACAGGCTTGCCCAATGACAATAGGACCTGAACCAATAATGAGTACGTGCTTGATGCTAGAATCTTTAGGCATGGGGAGTGGAGAAATTAAATTTTACTGAGGTCCAAATTGGCGTAAAATTAGAAAAATTATCCGAAGGGGAAAGGGAAAAATCGGGAAGTTTACAGACATCAATTCCTTGAGTAAAACGACAGGATTGGAGTTCATATGGCAATTGGGTAAATTCATCCCTTGGACACCAATTAAAAAGGCAAATCCCTGCTTTTTCTAGCTCATGAACTTATTCACTATCAACTACTTCCCCATTATGGGAGAAGTGCTCAGTTCAAAAAATACAGTCCCCTTGGATTTTACGGAATCCAATGAGTTACTTTCGAAAGTAGACCTCAGCGATACGGCTGGTTTCGATGCCTATGTTTTTGGACAAATGCGAACTGCCGGAAAAAAATATGGGATTGGAGGCTATTTGGAGAAGCGCGCCATTTACCGGCGTAGTGAGGTATTTGCTACGGAGGCGTCCAACTTTCGGAACATTCATTTGGGTGTAGACATTTGGACCACAGCGGGCAGCCCTGTGTACGCACCTTTAGCGGGAACGATTCATAGTTTTCAGGACAATACAGGATTTGGAAACTACGGCCCCACCTTGATACTTTCTCACGATCTTGGAGAAAAAACCTTGTATTCCTTGTATGGGCACCTCAGCAGCACTAGTTTAAATCTGTTGGAAGTTGGCCGTAACGTAATGCCAGGCGAACAAATTTGTGAGATTGGCCCCTTCCCAGAAAATGGAGATTGGCCGCCTCACCTTCACTTTCAACTGATGTGGGAATTGGATGGAAATTGGGGAGATTATCCTGGCGTAGCTTCTGAAAAGGATCTGGATTACTACCGTCAAAACTGCCCTGATCCAGCACCTTTGGTTGGTTACTTTTAAAGAGAAAAGCAAATGAAAAGCCCTTTGCATCTAGTAAACGGAGATCAGCTTGCAACCCAACTTCAGGGAGCCTCTTTTTTTGAAGCACAGTTAGTGTTTCGCGAGGCACTAATCGTGGGCCCTACACCGAGAGGTGGGCTGGATGAGTTCTGGAAAGTTAGAACAGCATTTATCACCGCGAGTTATGGAGCCACTGCTGAAGAGTACACCCAGAAAACCGTTTTAGAAATCGAAAGGTTGAATTCCCTACCTCAGGATACAGAGATTTGTCTCTGGTTTGAGGACGATTTATTTTGTCAGGTCAACTTATGGTTTATTCTTTCTTTGCTTGCTGAAAAACCCAGCTATCGATTGTTTCGCGTATTTCCCCCAGGATCAACTCGAGCAAATCAATGGAAAGGTTTTGGGGCTGCAGCTGTAAGTTCCTTGGAAGGGGTCTACCGTGCACGAGTTCCATTTTACCCTTCGGATGTGGCTCTTGGAAATGACTTATGGAAGGCCTATCGTAGTCAAGATTGGGCTTTGTTTAAAAACCTATCGTACCTAGTCTCTCCCTGCTTCAACTCCCTCGAAGAGGTATGCCAAGCGCAACTCGATCGACTTCCAGGCTCGGATGGCTTGGGCAAGCCAGAACAAATCCTTAAGGGAATTCTAGCAGGTGGAATTACAGATTTTCCCCTGGTATTCAAAGAATTCACCAGGCAAGCAGGAATCTATGGATTTGGAGATTTGCAGGTGAAGGCGCTGATTGCTTCCCTACTCAAAGGCAAGGATTAGTTCATTTCCTAGGATGAAAAGTATGCAATACCTGCTTCAAATAATCCCGATCTAAGTGCGTATAGATCTCCGTGGTGGTGATGCTTTCATGCCCAAGCATTTCTTGCACCGCACGTAAATCAGCCCCCCCTTCAATCAAATGCGTAGCAAAGGAATGCCTGAAGGTATGTGGGCTGATGCTTTTCTGAATACCTGCTTGCGCTGCAGTCTTTTTGATAATTAAAAACACCATCACTCGAGTTAACTTCTGCCCTCTTCGGTTCAGAAACACGTACTCCTCCTGCCCTTTTGCCGGAGTTTGCTGAGACCGAACATGTTCTTCGTAAAGCTTCAAGTGGTATAAAGCTGCCTTACCTATTGGTACTAGACGTTCCTTGTTTCCTTTACCGACCACTTTCAAAAATCCGACTTCGGTAAACACCTGGCTTTTTTTGAGTTCCACCAACTCCGAGACACGCAAGCCTGAACTGTACAAAACTTCCAGCATGGCACGGTTGCGATGCCCTTCGGATTCACCCAAGGGAATGGCTTCCAATAGGGTCTCCACTTCTGGAAAGCTCAAGGTATCGGGTAACTTTCGGCCCAGCTTGGGTGCCTCAAGCAACTGTGCAGGATCTTCCGTAATTCGATCCTCATACATCAAGAATCGGTAAAAGGCTTTGATACCCGAAATAATGCGTGCTTGGGAATAGGCGGAGATCTCCAACTTCGCTAAGGCGGTGACAAATCGCCGCAAGTGCTCTAATTCCAGTTCAAGCGGACTTTTGGAGGGAAATTCACGAGAAACATAATCCGCAAGTTTCTCCACATCCCGAGTGTATGCCTCGATGGAATTGGTACTCAAGGAACGCTCAAGAGTGAGGTAATGACGAAATTGACGAATCAGCTGAGGCCACATGTAGCAAAGATTAGAGGTCCAAAGTTACCTGTAAATCGTATTCTTGATCCTTGGCATACATCTGAATTCAAGCCAATCCCCTTTAGAGGAAACGGCCACATTCACTTATTCCAAAAATTTCCAACTTGCCTTATGGTCTTTGGCAAGGGGCTTACCGGTCACCTTCGCTCTCAGAATTTCGATAGGCATGGCATTCTGCGTGAGAATCAAGTCGTGAAAAGTTTTCTCAGGCATTTTTCCCGAGTCCACCATCTCCTTGCGAAGCGCATAGATCTCCAAAGCCCCGATCATGTACGCGATTTGATACAAGGGTCCGTAACTCCCCTCAAAAGATCTCCGTACCTCGGCCTCTGCGTTGGCAGATTCGTGACCTACGCGGTTAACGAGCAAATCGATGCATTGCTGTGGGGTCATTTTTCCCAAGTGATAGTTGAGCGAAAAAATGATTCGTGCCGCCCGGTGCATTCTCCAAAAGAGCATGCCCACCTTGTCCTTGGCGTCTCTTGGAAATTGACGATCCCAAAGCACAAACTCCCAATACAGGGCCCAGCCCTCCGTCCAGAAGGGCGTACCAAAAGGTCGGCGATGCGTCAGGTAGCGCTGATTCATAAACTGCTGCAAGTGATGTCCAGGAATCAATTCGTGCTGCACCGTCGCTCGGGAAAAGTGAGGGTTATTGCCCCGCATGGACATCATTTTATCCTCGTGGCTCATTTCAGAAGTTGGATAGGCAATCTGAATGACTTCCCCTCCTAAGAAAAAGGGGCTGACCCGCTGCCGCTCAGCCGAAATCATGCTGGTTCTCCAGGTTTCAATTGCCAAAGGAGGCACAGTCAACCAGTCATTTTTAACCATCAAATCTATGGCCTCATCTCCCAATCGGACTACTTCTTGTGGCCAAGCACCAGCAGGTAGGTAGGTGTTTTTGACTAGTTCTAGGGCTGCCTTCCAGTCGTTGCCGAAGCCTAATTCGTTGGAGGCTTTGAGCATCTCCTTTTCACACCAGGCAAACTGCTTTTCCGCCTCAGCAATCAGTTCCTCCGGGCTGTACGCTATCATTTCATAAGCCAATTGCTTTTCCAATGCCTCTCTTCCAATCGGCTTGCCGATGATGCCAGATCCATCGTCTTTCACCGAGTTGGTATAATGGGCGCGCAACGCTTTGGCATAGGCTTTCATGCCGCTGTCCAATTTTTCCCATGGGGTAGGCATCCACCAAGTAAAGGCGGGATCAAAGTCAAAATAAAAGTCGTAGGATTCTTTGACCACCTTATGCAAGCTCTCCACTGCCTGAGCCGCTAGTTCGGCTTTTTGCCAGGAATCGTATTTGGTACTGGTAGCAAGCGACTTATGCTGGGTATCTAAGGCTTGAGCCACCTGATTCCATTGGGCGGCTAGTGCCTGGGCATCGGGTTGAACAGCCCTACGGCGGCCAACAACAAAGCTTTCCAAAGGCTTTCCAAAGGCGATTACCGATTGGATTTGCATAAATTCTCGCTTTTCCAAGTCAAGTTCCGCCAACTGCTTCTCCAGGTAGTTTCTGAAAAGCACGTAATCAATCTTCCCATCCTCAGAGAGCGCCGCGTAATTCTGGGCTTGAAGGGTCTTGAGATAGTCTCGATTAAAGGACTCCATTCGAGTAAAGTACTCGCCGGAAAGGCGATTGGTGTACAAACGGCCTAAAGCCCCACGGTCTGCTTGGTACGTTTGGATGAGTGAAACGAGTTCCGTGGCATTTGCCAAGAACGAGAAGAGCGAAAGGGAAAGAAAAAGAACTAATTTTTTCATGGAAAGAGATTTTGGCTAGGATTTACCGGACAGAAACATAGAAAATCTTTGCCGAAATGCCTAACTGATTTACATGGTCAATACATTTTAGTAAACCACATAGACACATCGATTTTTTTAGGAGTTTCTACGGTGGAGAAATTAAAATGAAAACAAAAAAGAGGAACCACATAGGCACATAAGGTTTATATAGTCCCCATGAGTCAAGGTTAAAGCTAACATGCCAGGGCCCTTTCCCTTTTTTCTATGTGTCTATGTGGTTTAAGCAAAAAATCACCCTCTTACTTCTCGTGGAGTCATCCCAGCAATCCGCTTAAAACTCCGATTGAAATAGGATAAATTTTCAAAGCCTACCCGATACGCAATCTCTGAAATTCCCAATTCGGTCTCCTGCAGCAACTGCTGTGCCTCATTGATGCGCAAGTGCAGCAGGTAATCCGTGAAGGTTTTACGCGTTCTCAACTTGAAAAATCTACAAAAGGCCTCCTTGGTCAAATTGGCTTCAGCAGCGACTTCAGCCAAAGTGATTTTTTGAAAGCGATGGGCCAACACGTACTGCATCACCCGATCCATTCGGCTCCCATCTTTTTCGGAAAGACCCAAAAGCCTTCCTCCCGAATTGAGTTGCCGAAGTTCATCCCCTGCATGGTTGATGTGATCCAATAGCCCAATGGCCGCCTGAAACCGTTGCAACCCTTCTTTATTTCCGAAGGAATGGAGCGCTTCCAAAATGCGCTGGGCCGCTTCACCCTGCACCTGAAAACACAAGCCTGCAAAATCAGCAAATCGGTTCAATGCCTGCAATTCATCCAAATTTAGCATGCCTCTTTTGAGGGCCTCAAAATCAAAAAATACGGTATTCCCAGCCACTTTTAATGTGGACTTTTCCTCAAAATAGACCCCGTCACTCCGAAACACATGGGGAGCATTTTCCCCTAAAAAAAATACATCGCCCCCCTGAAATCTACCCACATAATCCCCACTGAGTAACTGTCCGCTTCCCTCAAGAATGACCGTAAGCTGACATTGGGGATGCTGGTGGAGCTTGTCGTAAAAATAAGGCCCCCGATCCTCCTGGTAGCGAACAAATTCCCGCTGTGACTTTGGGATTTGAAAGGAAATGATTTTCTCCATGGCTAAAATTGGTATAAAATTAAAATGAATACAACCTTAATTCCTCATTTTTGATCAATATAGTATGTAAATGAATTAATTCAGGAAAAGAATTTAGTGCTGGCAAATGCTATTTTTGAAGAATAAATGTTTCACCCCGCCACCTTTGGCACTAACTGATATCCCATGAACTGGAAAGGCGTATTCCCCGCAGTAACCACTAAATTTCATGCAGACGGCAGTCTTGACATGGATCTATTTTTCAAAAACCTAGACTCCCAACTCGCGGCTGGCGTACATGGAATTATTCTAGGCGGAACCCTCGGTGAGAGCTCTGTGCTCTCTCAAGAAGAAAAAATCACATTGACCCGAGAAACGGTCAACTACGTCAACGGACGCGTACCCGTAATCCTGAACATCGCAGAAGGTGCGACTCAAGACGCACTATTCTGGGCCAAAAAAGCAGAGGAACTCGGTGCTTCTGGATTGATGATCCTGCCTCCCATGCGCTATGGGGCAGATGCTCGTGAGGTAGTCGCCTATTTCAAAGCGGTGGCTAATTCCACTAGACTGCCCATGATGATCTACAACAATCCAGTAGACTACAAGACTTTAGTCACTCTGGACATGTTTGCTGAACTCGAGGACTGCCCCAATATCCAAGCCATCAAAGAGTCTACCCGCGACATCTCCAATGTCACCCGTATGTTCAACCGATTTGGTGACCGCTTCCAAATTCTTTGTGGCGTAGACACCCTAGCGCTGGAAGAGTTGCTCATGGGCGCTGTAGGATGGGTAGCAGGCTTAGTATGTGCATTCCCGAAGGAGACTGTGGTGATTTACAACTTGGTTCAGGAAGGAAAAATCGAAGAAGCACGCAAAATTTACCGTTGGTTTTTACCGCTTTTGGAACTGGATATTCATCCTAAGTTGGTGCAGTACATCAAACTTGCCGAGCAGCACTGCGGCATAGGCTCCGAGCATGTACGCGCCCCTCGCTTGACCTTGATTGGTGAAGAACGTGCACGAATTGAAAAAATAATCACGGATGGGATTAAGAATCGGCCGGTACTTTAAGATAAACTAGAAATACGGTAGAAATACACTCGAAATAGCCCAAGCTTAAGCTTGGGGAAATACAAACACCGATTGCTGTTTCAACTTATTTCACGGAGCGAAGCGCAGTCTATTTCTATCGTATTTCCATTGTATTTCAAATTACCCAACCAAATCCAATAACCCATGCATATCGATCCCATCTTTCAGGCTGCCCAAGAAGCATTCCTATTCTACAAAAACCTTTCCGGCAAAGAAAAGGGGGCTTTTTTGGATAAACTTGCCGATATTCTGGAATCCCAACGGGCAGAAATCGTACCGCTCGCCGTACGCGAATCCAATCTCCCAGAAGGGCGAATCAATGGAGAACTGGGCAGGACTACGGGGCAAATTCGCCTCTTTGCTAATTTGGTCAAAGAAGGATCTTGGGTAGAAGCCACCATCGACCCTGCCCTACCGGATCGAAGCCCACTTCCACGAGCAGACATTCGTCGATTTTTAACTCCTCTTGGTCCTGTGGTGGTGTTTGGTGCGAGTAATTTTCCACTGGCATTTTCTACGGCGGGTGGGGATACCATCTCCGCCTTGGCAGCAGGCTGCTCCGTGATCTACAAAGCACACCCCGCGCATCCAGAAACCTCTAGAAAAGTAGCCGAGTGTATTCATCAAGCCCTTGCAGCATCTGGACTTCCTGCTGGATTATTTACCCATGTGGAAGGTGGAATTGCAGAAGGCCAAGCGCTAGTGAAGCATCCCTTGGCAAAAGCCGTTGCCTTTACAGGCTCTCATGCTGGTGGAATGGCCTTATTCCAATTAGCGCATCTACGAGAGGAGCCTATCCCGGTGTATGCTGAAATGGGCTCTGTCAATCCAATCTTCTGTTTCCCTAACAAACTTGCCCAAGAAACGGAGTCGCTAGCAAAGGCATTTATTGCATCGCTCACCTTGGGCGTAGGACAATTTTGTACCAACCCGGGATTGATATTCGTTCCTGCTAGCCAGGCCAAGGCCTTCGAATCTCTTTTGATCGAAGAATTAAAAGGTATCGCAGCTGCTCCCATGCTCCATCCTGGAATCGCGCAAGCCTACTACGATTCCATTCAATACTTGGAATCCCATGAAGAACTGCGTTGGTTAAAAGTGGCAGACCCCAAACACCTACTAAATGGTAGCGCCGCCTTGGCAGAAATCCAGGTTGCCGATTGGCTGAAAAACAAAGCGTTTCAAAAAGAAGTATTCGGTTCCTTTGCGCTGATGGTCGTTTACCAAGATGTGGCGGAATTGGCGGAAGTAGCCAAGCAACTACAGGGTCAACTGACTATTACCGTATGGGCAGAAGCGGAGGAATTGCAAACCCAACTTTTCCTGATCAACTTGCTCGAAGAAAAATGTGGCCGCCTCCTATTTAAGGGTGCCCCTACAGGTGTGGAAGTAGGCCATGCCATGCAGCATGGCGGGCCTTTCCCTGCCACCACCGCTCCCAATAGCACCTCAGTGGGTGGGTATGCCATCAAGCGTTTTGCACGTCCCATTGCCTTTCAAGACATGCCCTCCGCGTTGTTACCCGATGCCCTACAGGACCACAATCCACTCGGAATTTGGAGAACTGTGAATGGGGTTTTAACTAAATAATTCAGTGGAAATACGATAGAAATATAATGGAAATAAACCGAGCCTATCGGCTCGGTGAAATACAAACACCAATTGCTATTTCAACCTATTTCACGTCGTCTATTTCAACCGTATTTCCCTAACTTATTTCACCGAGCTTGCTCGGTCTATTTCTAGTGAATTTCCATTGTATTTCATTTAATCATTCTACCCCTACAAAATATGTCTTCACGCCATACCTTCTCTTGCATCGACGCACACACCTGTGGCAATCCCGTACGGGTAGTTTCGGGTGGGGTTCCTTTTCTGAAAGGAAATAACATGCTGGAAAAACGACAGTATTTTTTAGAAAATCTGGATTGGATTCGAACCGGATTAATGTTTGAACCTCGGGGTCACGACATGATGTCTGGCTCCATGCTCTTCCCACCACACGATCCGGAGAATGACTTTGCGGTACTTTTTATCGAAACTTCGGGCTGCCTTCCCATGTGCGGGCACGGCACCATCGGCACCATCACCATTGCCATCGAAGAGGGCTTGATTCATCCCAAGACACCCGGATTTCTTCGCATGGAAGCCCCTGCAGGCTTGGTTTTGGTAGAATACCAGCAAGAGAGAAATAAGGTGAAATCGGTTAAACTGACGAACGTAAAAAGTTACCTCGCTGCAGAAAATCTAGACATCGAAATCGAGGAATTGGGAACCCTCAAAGTAGATGTAGCCTATGGAGGCAACTTCTACTGCATCGTCGACCCTCAAGAAAATTTCCCAGGAATTGAGCACTTCAAAGCGGAGCAACTCATTTCCATGGCTCGAAATCTTCGCCAAAAAATGAACGAGCGTTACGACTTTGTGCATCCCGAACACGAGCGGATCAGAGGCCTCTCCCACGTCCTTTGGACAGGCAAAACCTTAGACCCGAGTAGCACTGCACGCAATGCAGTTTTCTACGGAGACAAGGCGATCGACCGCTCCCCTTGTGGAACAGGTACCTCGGCACGAATGGCTCAATGGTACGCCAAAGGATGGCTCAAGCCGGGAGACGAGTTTATCCACGAAAGTTTTATCGGCTCTAAGTTTATCGGACGCATTGAAGAAGTAACTTCGATTGGAGGAAAACCCGCCATCGTCCCCAGCATCGAGGGCTGGGCGAAAGTGTACGGCTACAACACCATCATCCTGGACGAGGACGATCCTTATGTCCATGGATTCCAAGTAATCTAAACCTTTGAGGTCTTTTTTGACCTCGAAGGTTTACAACCTAGAACCTAAATCCTTCGAGGTCGACAAGACCTCAAAGGAATAACCAAAACCTTCGAGGTCTGATAGACCTCAAAGGTTAAATACATCTGTAATGAAACCAACCCTAATCATCGGCGGAGGCATAGTTGGCCTTTTTACCGCGTATTACCTGCAAAAAGAAGGCGTCGAAGTGACGGTCATTGACCGCACAGACTTGAAAGACAACTGTTCCACAGGCAATGCCGGTATGATTGTACCGAGCCACATCATTCCACTGGCGGCGCCTGGAATGATTAGTAAAGGAATTTCTTGGATGTTTTCCTCCAAAAGCCCTTTCTACATTCACCCTCGACTGGATTTCAAACTGGCTCAATGGTGCCTCCTCTTTTTCAAAGCGGCTACTCCCAGTCAGGTCAACAAAGCCATCCCTTACCTCAAAAACATCAGCCTACTGAGTAAGGCGCTCTACCAGGAATTTCGCCAAGAACATCCCGAGTCTTCCATTGCCTTGGTAGAAAAGGGTCTCATGATGGCCTACCAAACTGAATCTATGGAGAAAGAGGAGGTAGAATTTGCACATTTGGCACGAAAATATGGACTGGAGGCAGAGATTCTTACCCCCGAAGACCTCAAACGGATAGAGCCACACCTCCAACTAAAGGCGCGTGGTGCCGTCCTATTCCCAGGAGATGCACACTTAGATCCCGGAGCCTTGTACAGTTTTTTAAAAAGCTATCTAGAAAAGCAAGGGGTAAAATTCCTCACCGAAACTCAAGTGCTTGGATTTGAAAAGTCCGGCAGCACCGTACAAGCGGTCCTTACGGACAAAGGGAAAATTGATTGCGAAAAAATCCTGCTCTGTGGGGGATCCTGGTCTGGGGAATTGGCAAAAATGCTGCAGTTCTCCCTACCGATGATGGGCGGAAAAGGCTATTCCTTTATTCAAAAAAATAATCCCGAAATCCAACAAGCCACCATCCTAACGGAACAAAAAGTGGCAGTTAGCCCCTACGGAGAAACGGTCAGGTTTGGAGGCACCATGGAAATCGCCGGCACCAATCAATCCATCAACAAGAATCGCGTAAAGGGGATTTTTGAGTCCATCAACCGTTACTATCCTGACTTTGAGGCCTCTTTCCCCGAGGACGGACAAATCTGGAAAGGACTTCGTCCCTGCTCCCCAGATGGCCTCCCCTACATTGGATTTGCACCAGGATATAGCAACGTGTTGGTAGGAAGTGGACACTCCATGATGGGAATTTCGCTAGCCCCTGCCACAGGTAAAATCCTAGCAGAACTGCACCAGCAAAAAGACACCTCCATGGAAATTAAAGGATTTGAAGTGGGGAGATACGCCTAATTTCTTGGGACTTGAATTGGGAAACTGAAAGCAGGATTTGCAAGTTGGGCAAGAGAGGTACGTCCAATTCTTAAATGAATAATGCGTCCTAGTGACTAGGAATTCACCTACAAAACCTACTTTTAGGTCATGAAGCGATTCTTCCCTTTAGCCTTTCTGGTTTTAGTTTGTTTTGGCTGTGAGTCCAACTGGCTACCTAAGCCTCCAGGATACAACCGCATCGACCTACCTCGACACGAGTACAATCGCTTGGAAGAAGGCTATCCCTATAGCTTTGATTTTTCCACACATAGCACGGTGGAAGCAGATTCGTTCAATCTGAACGAAAAAGAATGGATCAATTTGAATTACAGTGAGTTTGGAGCCAAGGTCCATTTGACCTACAAAAAAATCGACCAAAACACCGATTTCAAGGTGTTGGCTAATGATGCATTCAACCTGACTGCCAAGCATCAAATCAAGGCTTACGGCATAGAAGAATCAATTTTACTCACTCCAAATGGCTATTCTGCAGTCGTGGCCGAACTTACTGGGGAAGTTCCTACCCAGTTTCAATTTTTTGTGACCGACTCCACTTCGCATTTTCTCAGAGGAGCCCTATACTTCAACACTGCGCTCAAAAATGATTCTTTAGCTCCTGTTATCGAATACATCAAGATTGATATGGCACACCTCATCAATTCAGTGAACTTTGAAAAGAAGGCAGGAAACAAAAAGTAAGTGGGGAAGAAAAGTAAAAACTCCCTTCACTTGTCCAATGAGAGCAAGTAAAGGGAGTTGAACTCAATTTTGAAAAGAGCCTTAGGAATTCAATTTTTTCCAGGAAAGCAGAATAAACAAGCCTCCAGCCACGGCAATAGCTCCTGCAATTACCCCTTGGGCAATTTCTCCATAGATAAAAAATCCGGTTGAAAACAAGGCTGCATACACCATGACTGTGCCCACGAGCATCAATCCTATTTCCATACCAAGTCTACCCTTTTCTTGTTTCTCAGCAGGGTAGCGATCCAAGACTTTTTTCCACCCTAAGGAAGCTGGTTGCACTTTTCGGTAAAAGGAAAGCAAAACTTCATCTTTTTCAGGTTGGGTCAGGAAGGTCACAAGCATCCAACCTACTGTAGTGATGGAAACAGAGTAGACTAGTTTAAGGTAGGATTGTGTTTCCGGAATGTCAATCCAGCCCACTTTGGGATTGATGACTTCAAAGAAAATGGCAACGGCAAAGGAGATGGCCATGGCGGAGATTTCGGTGTAAGCATTGATCCTCCACCAAAACCAGCGTAGGATAAATATCAAGCCAGTGCCAGCTCCAATTTGAAGCAAAATCGCAAAAGCAGACAAGGCCGAGGATAGGGCCAAGGCCAATAAACTCGACAGCACCATTAAGACTACTGTAGAAATTCTTCCCACAGCGACCAACTCCTTGTCGCTTGCATCAGGCTTTAAAAAACGCAGGTAAAAATCGTTCACTACATAGCTCGATCCCCAGTTGAGGTGCGTAGATAGCGTAGACATCACTGCTGCAATCAAGGAAGCAAGCACGATCCCAATCATTCCTGTGGGTAGGAAGGTGAGCATGGCCGGATAGGCCAAATCATCACCCAACTTGTCTGCAGGAATGTGGGGAAATGCCACTTGCAAATCAGTTACTGTTGGGAAAATCACTAAAGAGGCCAGCGCAACAATGATCCAAGGCCATGGTCGTAAGGCATAGTGTGCAATGTTGAAAAATAGGGTAGCTCCAATCGCATTTTTCTCATCCTTGGCCGAAAGCATGCGCTGGGCAATGTATCCCCCTCCTCCTGGCTCCGCTCCAGGGTACCAGGTTGCCCACCATTGAATGGCAATAGGCATGATAAATAGCGGAATATACACATTGGGATTGGTGAAATCCGGCACAAAATCCAATTTGGTAGCAACTACCTCATGACTCAACAATTGCGGCAGAGACCCGATTTCAGGCAATTCCAATACATAATATGCGGCTCCAAAAGAGCCAATCATCGCAATGAAAAACTGGAAAAAGTCGGTCAATAACACTCCTTTTAATCCTCCAAAAGAGGAGTAAACCACGGTAACCACAGAGGCAATCAACAAAGTTTGGACAGGAGAAAGTCCAAGCATGACCCCTCCGATTTTGATCGCTGCCAAAGATACCGTTGCCATGATGACCACGTTGAAAAATACGCCTAGGTAAATGGCGCGGAAGGCACGCAAAAATGCGGCCCCTTTACCTGAATAACGCATTTCATAGAACTCCAAATCCGTAGTGGCCTCGGATCTTCTCCACAACTTTGCATAAACAAAGACAGTCAACATCCCTGTAAGCAAAAAGGCCCACCAAGCCCAGTTACCGGCTACCCCATTTTTACGAACAATATCCGTGACTAGGTTCGGAGTATCAGCCGAAAAGGTGGTGGCCACCATGGAAACCCCCAAAAGCCACCAAGGCATGTTGCGCCCAGAAAGAAAAAATTCCTTTGCAGAACTCCCTGCTGACTTCGCCGTAGCAAGTCCAATTACTAGGGAAATAATAAAGAAAGCGGCAATGATGCCCCAATCTAAGGCAGTAACATTCATAGGGTCTCGGGTTAATTGATGGAACAATAAACAAAAAATTATTTAGTTAAGGCCAATCCCTTTTTTGATTTTTTTTAGAAAGATCGATAGCCCTTTTCCCAAAAGAACCCTTAGTTCGCTCAAAAATAAGTTTTTGAGTGCCCAAAGCATTGAGCCTGATTCAAGCCTCTGAATTTGCAAGAAGAAATTTCTATTTTCGATCCATGTTTGATTCGCTCGCTACTGACCTTACCCAGGCCTACCCCCAGTTTACCGATGCCCCCCTGACGATTCGTCCATTTGGTGAAGGACTAATTCACGAGACGCTCCTAGTCAGTCAACTAGATAAAAAATGGATTCTTCAGGGCTTCAATGATTCCGTTTTCCGCTTCCCCGAACGCATCGATCATAACCTCCGCTTGCTTTCCAAGCATGCGGCTAGCCATCCCTTGCCCTTTCAGCTTCCCCTTCCCCTACTCAATACAACCGGTAGCGGGCTAACCGCTATCCAAGGAAAAAATTACCGCCTCTTTGACTTTGTCGAGGGCAGCACCTTGCAACAGGTACAGCAACCAGCCCAAGCACGAATGGCGGCTCAGGCCTATGGAAAGTTTGCCTCCTGGAGCCAGCAACTGCCTGCAGCAGCATTCGAAGAAACCATCCCCAACTTCCATCGCTTAGATCTTCGGTTTGCACGACTTCAACAAGTAGCCAAACAGCTTCCCTCTCTCCCAGACTTGGAGCAAGGGCTTCTCCAAGGGTACTTGGGGCAGCTGCCTTTGGTGAATTGGTACCAGGAGCAGCGCTACCACCTCCCCCTTCGGGTTACCCACAGCGACACCAAAATCAACAACCTGATCTTTTCGAAAACCCTCAGCCATGTAGAAGCAGTTGTGGATTTGGATACGGTGATGGGGGGATACCTGATGTATGATTTTGGGGATCTGGTACGAACCGTGGCCTGCAGCCTACCGGAAACCTCCACGGAATGGAAACAGATTCGCGAGATCCCAGAACTGTTTGAAGAACTCCTTGCGGGCTATCTTGAAGGGTTGAATGGTGCAATGACTCCAGTGGAAGCGGAATCACTCCTGCTTGGAGGAGAAATCATGACCCTGATCATGGGACTCCGATTCCTCACCGATCACCTCGAAGGCAATGTCTACTACCGTGTAAGCTATCCACTGCAAAACCTACACCGCGCAAAAAATCAATTGGCTCTCCTCCAAAGCCAACAGGAACATCGCAGTCGCTTTACCGATTTTGCTGCACAACTTTAAGAAAGGTAATTCGGAGAAGTAGCGTTTGCCTTTACCTGACAATTTCCTACAAACCCTTGGCAAAATTCATCGCACTGCGGTAACTTGTTACAACCTAATCAGAAGCCTTTGTCTACCATCTTTGATACCCGCATCGAATACCTAAAGGGGGTTGGCCCACAGAAGGCCGAACTGCTAAACAAAGAGCTGGGTATATTCACTTATGGGGACCTACTGCAGCACTACCCGTTTCGTTACGAGGACCGCAGCACTTTTTTAAAAATCAAAGACCTCCACGAGGAGCTGGAACATGTCCAAGTGATTGCACGAATCAAGAGCATTGATTTGGTGGGCATGGGACCAAAAAAACGACTAGTGGCTGTAGTAGTAGACGACACGGGGGAAATGGAGATGACCTGGTTTAAAGGCATCACCTGGGTACTGAAAAGACTACCACTAGGTGGGTCCTTTATCTTTTTAGGCAAGCCTGCCCTTTTTGGACGAAAATGGAGCATGGCTCACCCGGAGATGGAACCCATCGCCGCGGCCAATGAGGCACGAAATAAATTTCAGCCCGTCTATTCTACTACAGAGAAACTCAAGATTCTCTACCTAGATTCTAGGGGGATCTCACGCATATTGGAGCAGCTGCTTCCGCTCGTGTATCCTCAGGTGCAAGAGACCTTGTCTCCCGGAATTCTAGAGCAGTATCGACTGGTGGGAAAAAAGGAAGCCATTCGACAAATTCACTTCCCCAGCAGTTTGGAAGGACTTTCTCAGGCAAGAAAGCGCTTGAAGTTCGAGGAGTTTTTTTACCTGCAATTGCGCCTACTTACGCTGAAAGTCACCCGAACGGAAAAATCCCATGGACAGGTCCTTAGATCCACCCAACTCCTGACCGACTTCTATACTCGCCATCTCCCCTTTGAACTCACCAATGCCCAAAAGCGCGTGATTCGGGAAATTTTTGAAGACATGAAATCGGGTAAGCAAATGAACCGCCTGATTCAAGGAGATGTGGGCAGTGGCAAAACCATGGTGGCCTTTATCAGCATGCTACTCGCGATCGGCTCTGGGGCACAAACCTGCATTATGGCGCCTACCGAAATCCTGGCCAACCAGCACTACGAAGGATTGCGGGCCTATGCCGAAGCCATGGGGCTACAGATTGCATTGCTTACCGGTTCGACCAAAAAAGCCGCTCGAAAGGTCCTACATGAGGCCTTGGAGTCTGGGGAATTGACACTCTTGGTCGGAACGCATGCACTCTTGGAAGAGGTCGTCCAATTCAAAAATCTGGGGCTGGCCATCGTCGATGAACAGCATCGCTTTGGTGTGGCGCAGCGGGCCAAATTGTGGGCCAAGAACGAGCAGTACCAGCCCCATGTGCTCGTCATGACGGCTACGCCGATCCCACGAACCCTAGCAATGACCCTCTATGGGGATTTGGAGGTATCCGTAATTGACGAGCTCCCAGCCGGACGGAAGCCCATTCAAACGGTTCACCGCTACGACAAGGATCGCCTCAAGGTCTTTGGTTTTATGCAGGAGGAAATCAAAAAAGGGAGACAAGTGTACATCGTCTATCCTTTGATCGAAGAGTCTCAGAGCCTAGACCTTAAAAATCTAATGGACGGCTACGAAAGTATAGCCAGAGCATTTCCACAGGTTCCACTAAGTATCGTCCATGGAGGCATGAAAGCCGAAGACAAGGACTACGAAATGCAGCGCTTTGTGAAAGGGGAAACGAAAATCATGGTGGCCACCACCGTGATTGAAGTAGGCGTCAATGTGCCCAACGCCTCGGTGATGATCATTGAGAATGCAGAGCGATTTGGCCTTTCTCAGCTCCATCAACTTCGCGGGCGAGTAGGACGAGGTGCCGAACAGAGTTACTGCATCTTGATGAGCAAGTTGGAGCTTAGCCGCGATTCCCGCGTTCGCTTGGATACGATGGTCCGAACCAACGATGGATTTGAAATCGCAGACGTTGACCTGAAGCTTCGAGGACCAGGGGACTTGATGGGTACTCAACAAAGTGGCATCACCGACCTTTTGATTGCAGACTTGAGTAAGGATGCTCCGTTATTGACCTTGGCAAGAGATGCTGCGCAACAAGTATTGGCTTCAGATCCTGCCCTGGAAAGACCGGAACACTTTGCCATCCTTCGCCAGGTACAGCAACAAAAAAAGACGGCTGTCAACTGGAGCCGGATCAGCTAATTGAATGCTACTCTTTTTTCCGGGTAAACAACTTTCCAATTCGCCGCACCAACTGCTTTTCTTTTTCCCAAAAAAATCGAAACTGCCCAAAAATAAAGCCATACACCAAGAGCATAACTTGGTACAAAGGCAACACGAGCAGCAAATAGGCGATGGTATTTCGCAGCCCTTGGTCACCCCCTCTTTCAATGCCAAAAAAAGCAAGGAGCGGGTTTTTGATCAACAAAATGGTTGTCCCTGTACAGGCAAAGACAAGCAAAACCAACAGCACTTGGGTCAAGCTTTTCAGTTGCCATTTGCTTTGAAGACGCTGCAGAAATCCAGGTTTGGAAGAAGTCATGGCCCTATTTTTAATTACCAGGTAAAGACCCCCTCATTGAGGTTTTTTAAGGCCTGCACTTTGTATTGTGCATCGATCAAGATGGATACATTGTGCTTGCTTCCTCCAAAGGACACCATCCGAACAGGAATATTGACCAAGGCATCCATCACGGATTGAATCGCACCTTTCGTTTCGGCGACCTGATTTCCAACCACACACACGATGGCTTGATTGGAGTCCACCTCCACCGTACCAAAGCGACGCAACTCTTCTACAATTTGGTCCAAATGACTCAAGTCATCGATCGTCACCGAAACCGCCACCTCTGAGGTGGTAATCATGTCAATAGGAGTTTTAAAAGATTCGAAGACTTCAAAAATTCGTCTCAAAAATCCGTACGCCAAGAGCATCCGACTAGATTTAATATTGATGGCAGTAATGCCGTCTTTGGCAGCAATCGCTTTTACTCCTATTTCGGCCACCTCTGCTTTGATTAAAGTTCCTGGTGCAGCAGGATCCATGGTATTGAGAAGTCTGACAGGCACATTATGCAGCTGAGCCGGCCAGATCGAAGCGGGGTGGAGAATTTTAGCCCCAAAGTAGGCCAACTCCGCAGCCTCATCGAAGGAGAGCTCTGCTATGGGACGCGTGCGGTCCACTACCCGAGGATCGTTGTTGTGCATGCCATCAATGTCGGTCCAAATCTCACACACCGAAGCCTGAATTGCTGCGGCTACTAGGGAAGCCGTATAATCACTCCCTCCACGCTTCAGGTTATCTACCTCGTTGCGGTGATTTTTACAGATATACCCTTGAGTGATGAAAAGCTGCTGATCTGGATATTGGGCAAGTATCGCTTTCAATCGCTCTGAAATTTTGCCCAACTCTGGCTCGGAATTTTCATCGATGCTCATGAAGTCTAGGGCAGGTAACAATACTGCAGGAATTTCGAGTTCCTCCAATAGCGTATAAAAAAGCTTGGTCGATAGCAGTTCCCCTTGAGCGAGGATATCCCGTTGGATTGCCTCGTTGAAGGAGATTTTGAGTAGAATATTGAGAAACTCAAAATGCTCTTTTAAAATCGCCTCCGCTTTGGATCTGGCGGATGGGCTTTTCAAAAGTTCAGGGTAAAAATTCAAATAATGGGCATGCAGGCTATCAATCCGCTCCTTAGCGAGTACCTTATCGGCTGCGGCCAAGGCTTCCCCAATACCCACTAGTGCATTGGTCGTGCCGGAAAGGGCAGAAAGGACCACAAGTGTCGGTTCAGTACTTCGAGTGATCAAGTCCTTTACTTGATGCATTCGTTCGGGACAACCTACGGAGGTCCCTCCAAACTTCATGATTTTCACGCGTTAATCAGCTTAATAGGTTAGAATCCAAGCATTTTAATGGCCGTAATCGCAGCCTCATCACCTTTGTTGCCATGCTTTCCTCCTGCTCGGTCTAAAGCCTGCTGCTGGGTATTTGGGGTGAGTACACCAAAGATGACCGGTTTGTTGTACTTCAAACTTACCTGCGTGATGCCATGGGCAACTGCATCGCAGATAAAGTCAAAGTGGCGGGTTTCTCCCTGGATCACACATCCTAGGCAAATCACCGCATCGATCTGCTCATCCTGTGCACACCACTGTGCGGCTAGGGTAAGTTCGAAGGAACCTGGTACTTGCTTGCGAACAATGTTTTGGGGATTGACGCCATGCTGAACTAAGGTTTCATAAGCACCAGAATATAAGGACTCGGTCACTTCGGTATTCCATTCGGAAACTACAATCGCGAATCGCTTTTTGGAAACGTCAGTTAAGTTCGTGGAGCTGTAGTCGCTGAGATTTTTTTGGGAACTGGCCATAAGAAAAGATGGGGTAGTAAGGGGTAAAACAAAAAAGAGTAAGACACCGGGCGCCTTACTCTTCTAGTATGCATGTACAACGCATTACTTAGCGGAAAGGCCTTCCAAGCGTGCTTTATGTTTTCGTGCAGCAGCAAATTCAAAAGACTCGTAGTATTTCTCTTCGATCTCTGTATACGTTTTGATTGCCTCTTCAATTTTGCCCGCTTCTTCTTGAGCTACAGCAAGTTTGCCCAAGTACTTTGGAGTCATGAACTTGTTCTCGTTGGTGCGAGCTGCTTTGGTGTATTGCGCAATGGCTTCTTCTGTCTTTCCTAGTTCTAGGTTGGCATCGCCAATCAACGAGTAGGCTTTGGCCTGCACCAAATAGTCGTCAGAAGAAAATTCTTCCAAATGCGTCAATGCATCTTCAAATTTTTTCTGAGAAAGGTAAATGGATCCCGTGTAGAAATGCGACAAGTTGGCCGCTTCGGTACGTGGATAGTTTTCAATAATGGTTAGAAAACCTTTGTTGATGCCATCCCCATTCAGCGCGAAATCCACGCTATCTTGTTCAAAGAAATACACCGCTTGGAACATTTCAGCCTGAGCTTTTTCGTTCTGCTTTTGGGTATTGTATTGGAAAAATAAAATTCCTCCAATCAACAGCACCGCTACTGCAAGAACTCCTGCAAGTATTTTGCTGTTACTCTTCAAAAAATCCTCACCAGGAACTATCTTTTCTGCGATCACCTCTGGGTTTTCGATTAGTTCGTTTTGGTCTGATTTTTTTGTTTCTTTCTTAGCCATGTTGCTCAAATTTCGGTCGCAAATATACGGTTTTTATCAATTACACAAGCAGAACCTGCGAAGGCCTTCTCGGCAAATTATTCCATTACAAAAGGATAGTCCTCCTGAACGTACACGTCCTTGAAGGCATCCATGCCGTCTGGCCAAGGAGACTCCTCAGCAAACTTCACTGCATCCTCTACTTGAGATTTTACTTTTTTGTTGATCGCTTCAATCTCCGCCTCAGTGAGAAGTTCATTTTCAAGAATCGTAGCAAGCACCTGCTCGATCGGGTCGCGCTGCTTGTATTCCTCTACTTCTTCCTTGCTGCGGTATTTTTGCGGATCGGACATGGAGTGCCCTTTGAATCGATAGGTTCTAAATTCCAATAGCGTAGGTCCATCGCCTCGACGAGCTCTTGCAGCAGCCTCAGCCACCGCCTCGTGAATGGCTTCTACATTCATTCCATCTACAGGGAAAGAAGGCATGTCATAAGCCTCCCCGATCTTATACAGTTCGGTTACATTGGAGGTACGCGCTACGGAAGTTCCCATGGCATAGCCATTGTTTTCGATCACGAAGATCACTGGGCTCTTGTAAAGCATGGCCAAGTTGAAGGCCTCGTGCACTGCTCCTTGGCGAAGTGCACCATCCCCCATTTTAGCAATGCACACATTTTTGGTGCCCGCATATTTTTCTGCAAAGGCTACGCCCAAACCCATTGGGATCTGTGCCCCTACAATTCCATGGCCTCCCATGAAATTTCGTTCTTTATCAAAAATGTGCATAGAACCCCCTTTACCTTTGGTGGTACCGGTAGCTTTGCCATACAATTCAGCCATAATAGCTCCTGGATCGGTACCCAAACCTAGTGGATGGGCGTGGCAGCGGTAAGCTGTAATCCACTTGTCATCTTTGGTCAAGGCAGTGATTGCTCCAGAGGCACAAGCCTCCTGGCCGATGTATAAGTGACAAAATCCTCTGATCTTCTGTTGTCCATACAATTGACCTGCCTTTTCCTCAAAACGTCTCATTAAAAGCATGCTTTCGTACCAGAAAGCATAGGTCTCTTTGGAGTAGTTTACCTTGGTCTTTGCTGCTGCAGTTTTCTTTGCCATAGGGTACTGATCAAAATGTGCTATTTTAGGCCTCAAATATAGTAATCCCGACCTAAAAATTAGGATGCCTAGCAAATAATTCGCCGTTCACATGATTTTAGAGTCCCTAGAGCTCATTCAATTTAAAAACCACCTCCACAGCAAGTTGACCTTCAGCCCGCAGATCAATTGCTTGTTGGGAAGGAATGGGAGCGGAAAAACGAATGTGTTAGACGGTATCCATTACCTTTCCCTAACCAAAAGTGCCTTGCAAAGCAGCGATGTACTGAGTGTTCAACACGAAAAGGAGTTTTTTACGCTGATTGGAAAGTTTAAAGTCGAATCCAATCCACTGGTAGTGCGCTGCACCTTGGAGCAGGGAAAAAAGAAACAGATTTTCCAAAACGGAAAGGTCGTGGACAAAGTCAGCGACCATGTGGGGAAAATTCCGCTGGTCCTAATTGCTCCAGACGATACCGAGCTGATCAAAGGGGGCAGTGAGGGGCGGCGCAAATTTTTTGATGGCCTTCTCGCCCAGTTGGACCATCCTTACTTAGAGAAGCTGATCCGCTACCATCATTTTCTCAAACAACGCAATGCCTTGTTGAAGCAGTTTGCGGATACGGGGCGGCGTGACCTCACCTTACTAAGTACCTACGATGAGGAAATCATTTCCTTGAGTCAGTCCCTTGCGAAGCGAAGGGCAGCTCTTTTGGAAGAAATCGCCCCTTTGCTCCAGCACTATTATGAGAAGCTCTCGATGGGTAGAGAAAATGTAGCCTTGCGCTACGAAACCGAAGCCTTGCGCGAAGATTTTCCGGACTACTTCCTTCGGCTTCGCCAAAAGGACTTCGTGACCAAAAACAGCAATGCTGGAATTCACAAGGATGATTTCGAATTTCAGATCGATGGGCATCCCCTGCGCAAATTGGGTAGCCAAGGGCAGCAGAAGTCCTTTATCATTGCACTGAAGCTGGCACAGTTTGCTTTATATGAAAAAGCCAAGGGGGAAAAACCCTTGCTGCTCCTCGATGATATTTTTGATAAGCTGGACGAGGAGCGTATCGGCATGCTCATGCAGCTGGTATCGCAGGGCAACTTTGGGCAGCTATTTATTACAGATGCCCGGCCAGAGCGATCCAAGGAGATTCTCACTGCCCTTGATGCCGAAGTGACGTTTTTTTATCTTGAAAATGGACAGGTGCTTTCTCAGGAAACTTGAGCATTTTCAGAGTATGAAAACTATAACCACAAACTTGACAACTCTTGAAGAGTTTAAAGAAAAAAACTACGGCAAACGGGGGACAATAGCGTGTGACGAACTTGAGTCCGGTTATGAAGCCTTTAAAATTGGCGCCTTGATTCAGCACACTCGTGTCGAAATGGGCATGACTCAAGAGCAGCTAGCAGAAAAAGTAGGGACAACAAAATCCTACATCTCAAAAATCGAGAACGATATAAAAGAAGCCCGTATCTCAACACTTCAAAAAATCATTGAACTTGGTTTTGGTGGACGACTCGAGCTTTCCGTCAAATTTTAATACGAACCCTCCTCCTGGCTTGTTTACACAGGAAAAGCTACAAAAATTAAGGGGCCGAAGCCCCTTTTATTTTACCACAAAGTAGCTGGATATTCTCCTTGCTCGTGCAACTGCTGCAAGGCCTCGATTACTACAGGACGATCTTCGGTGTAGGTCACGCCAAACCAAGTCTTTCCGCCAGACAAAATCTCAAATGCAGCTTCATTGGCTTGAATTAGGTTGTTTGCCACAGTAGGAATGTAAAATTCCGACTTCAAATTCCCCAAGTTGGCTGGCAAGAACTCCGCCCACATCGCTTCGATGTCTTTGAAAACCGCGGGATGAAATCCCCAGAAATTCATGCTTACAGGGGTGTTGGGTGCAATTTCCAAGGCTTCTCCTTCCCCTCGACTTAGAATTTTATCCCCTTCTTGGGCGATGGAAGTTCGCTCGGTCATCCCAATAAGCTGCCCTTTGGCATTCGTTTCGCAGACCCCTCGGCTGACTGTTCCGTGCGCAGAGAGGACATTTTTCAAGGCATAGCCCACCATGGCATGCAGGTTGGGCTGCACTTCAGTAGTCAAAAACTTACCTAATACTTCAAAGGCCTCTTTTCCATAAAAATCATCGGCATTGATGACTGCAAAGGGTTCGTGTACCGCATCCTTTGCACAAAGCACCGCATGTGCCGTTCCAAAAGGCTTCACCCGATCCGCTTGCTTCAGGTTCGCCGGTACAAAGCTGTCCAAGGATTGCAGGACCCAATCCACCTCAATTTTCCCTTGAAGCTTGGGCACAAACTTCTCCTGGGCAATTTCCAGGATTTCCTGCCGGACGATAAAAACTACTTTTCCAAATCCAGCGCGGATGGCATCAAAAATAGAATACTCTAGAATAGTCTCCCCATTCGGGCCAAAACCATCGATTTGCTTGTTTCCTCCATAGCGACTGCCCATACCGGCGGCCAAGACTACGAGTGTTGGTTTGCTTGTCATTGTATCTCTTAAAAAAACGTAGGCAAAATTACCCCGAATTCTATTCTTAGCAAATACAGGAATATTTGGTACATACTTAATTTTGCCCTGCTCTTAATCGGTGGGATTTGGGGAACGCTAGCCGTGGGCATATTTGGAAATTTGGCTGGCTGGAACCAACTCCTATCCCAATTCATAGGCATCGCCTGCGTAGGGCTCTTTTGCTTGGGTAGTTCCTGGTTGATTTTCTTCACCCTCAAGCGAACAGTCGGCATTCGGGTCGATAAAAAGGAAGAAATCGAAGGTCTCGATATCAACGAGCACCAAATGCGCGCTTACCCAGATTTTGCATCTAAAGACTGAAACCTAAACCATAAAAAATTCCCTGAAAAATTATCCTCATGGGATTTGCATTTAGGCATTGGGAAGTAAAGCAAGCGGCCCTACATGGCGTAGGAGAATGGCTTGATGAAGGTGTCCAAACTTGGCGTAACACCAGGCTTTAAATTCTAATAATTCCCCAGGCAAGAGGTATCCAAGTCCTTTTTTCAGTTCTCGTTCAAAAAGAAACCTGTTGAAACTTACTTTCTGTAAAATAGTCTTTACGTAATCCAGCATGGTCTAAAAATTTTGAAGGCATTAACCGATTTTAAGTTTTTCTACGTGAGCATATCCCAAGATGTTGCGTTATTTTGAGGGACCTAGTTGAAATTCCCCTATTTTCGCAACAATGATCACGACAGCACGACAGCTATTGATTTTCTTAGGCTTCATCCTACTGCTAGGACAAGAAGCATTTGGGCAAGAAGTAACCGTGGACCTTGGTCCCGATCAAATCGGCATCAACGAGACCTTTACCATCAAAGTCACCCTGTCCAATGAAAAAATAAAGTCTTACGATCAATTCCCTGAGATTCAAGGATTTCAAAAACAAGGCATCTCACAGTCCTCTTCGATGAACATCATCAATGGACAGATGAGTAGTTCCAATAGCATCATCCAATATTACAAACCCACCCGGAAAGGGCAGTTTACCCTAGGGAAGTTTTCCGTCTTAATCAATGGGCAAGCCTATTCCTCTCCAGGTAAGCGAATCACGGTAGCGGATGCTGCAGCGAGCACTTCCGGAGGCGGAGCAAAAGCATACGACCCTTTTGCAGACTTTTTTGGTAGAAGCAACGAGCTCCCTGAATTTGTGGAAATCGCGGACGATGCCTTTTTCTCAGTAGGCATCGATAAATCAGAGATTTATGCTGGTGAAGGATTTACCATGGACATCTCTTTTTTCATGTCCGAGCAAAATCAAGCCCCTTTTCAATTCTATGAGGCCGGCAAACAACTCGATGCAATCCTGAAGAAATTGAAGCCTGCCAACGCCTGGGAGGAGAACTTCAGCATCACGACCATCGAGCCGCAGACAGTCGAGCTAAACGGGAAAAGATGGGTAAAATTCAAAGTCTTTGAAAGTACCTTTTTTCCATTTTCAGAAGGCAAAATAGAAATCCCGCGCGTCCCTTGGGAGATGATCAAATACAAGGTAGCAAAGAATCCCTCCCTTTTTGGAGCCAATCGACAGGAAGATTTCAAGACCTTTTACTCTGCTCCTCGGGTCATCACGGTCAAACCCTTGCCTCCACACCCATTGAAAAGTGAGGTAGCGGTAGGGGTCTTTCAGCTGCGAGAAAACATCACGACCCTGAACGCCAAAACCGGGGAAGGCTTTGCCTATAATTTTGGAATTGCTGGGATAGGCAATATCAACTCCCTAGCCGCACCAAAAAGACTTCCAGGTACCAACTTAAACGCCTTCGACCCCAATGTGCGACAGCAGATCAACCGCGGCTACGGACGTGTGTCGGGAATCAAAGAATTTGACTACTTCATCACCTTAAACGAAGCGGGGGAATATCCGCTGGATCAATATTTTAATTGGATCTACTTTGATCCGGATCGCGAAGTATACGATACACTCAAGCCCAAAGCAATCCTGAAGGTGACAGGAGAATCAAAGGTCAATGAAGCCCTTTCTGGACAACGATTGGGGGGAATTTATGATAAAATCGCCACTGAAAGCAACCAGTTTTTAAACCAGCGATATAAGTACTATTTTACCAACGCAATCAATGTATTACTTCTAGGGGCACTTATTCTCTTGGCAGTAATCATCTTCCGAAAAAAGTAATGGGCAATACATTTGGCAAGCTTTTCAGGCTCACCACCTTTGGTGAGTCGCATGGCAAAGCGCTAGGAGCGATCCTAGATGGCTGTCCAGCAGGCTTGCCCCTTGATCTGGAAAAAATCCGGATGGAAATGCAGCGCCGCAAGCCAGGACAATCCAAAATTACCACCCAGCGCAAAGAAGAAGACGAGATCGAATTACTCTCTGGTGTATTTGAAGGGAAAACTACCGGCACCCCAATTGGCATCTTGATTCCCAACGAAGATCAGAAAAGTAAGGATTACGCACACCTTGAAACTGCTTTTCGCCCTTCTCACGCCGATTACACCTACTTTGAAAAGTATGGGCACCGCGACCATCGCGGAGGAGGCCGATCCAGTGCCCGTGAAACAGCCGCTCGCGTAGCAGGAGGAGCCATTGCCAAGCAGCTACTCGCCACCAAAGGAATCACGATCCAAGCCTATGTTTCCCAAGTAGGAGAAATCAAGCTTGAAACACCCTATACCGAGCTCAACTTGAACTTGGCTGAGGACACTATCGTTCGCTGCCCAGATCCAGTAGTGGCAGAAGCCATGATTGCCCATATCGACCAAGTTCGAAAGGACCGCGACACCATTGGAGGGATTGTCTCCTGTGTAATCAAAAACTGCCCTCCAGGATTAGGAGAGCCTGTATTTGATCGTCTCCATGCCGAGCTTGGAAAGGCGATGTTGAGCATCAATGCCGTCAAGGGCTTTGAATACGGCAGCGGCTTTGAAGGGGTAACCTTCCGAGGCTCCCAACACAACGATGCCTTTGTACAACAAGAGGGAAAAATCCAAACCCTCACCAACCATTCCGGAGGCATCCAAGGAGGAATCAGCAATGGGGAAGACATCTACTTCCGAGTGGCCTTTAAGCCAGTCGCTACCTTAATGCAAGACCAATCTTCGGTCAATACGGCCGGAGAAGCTGTGACCGTCAGCGGCAAGGGCCGACACGATCCCTGTGTGGTCCCGAGAGCTGTCCCTATCGTAGAAGCCATGGCAGCATTAGTCATCGCGGATTACCTGTTGTTATCCAAAATCAATAAACTTCAAGCCCTTTAACCCAACCATGTTGAAAAAAATACCTCTTCACACGCAAATAATTATCGGACTTGTTCTTGGTCTGATCTTTGGCTTGGTCTCCATCAAGACAGGAATGCCCAAGTGGATTACCCTAGATTACATCAAACCCATAGGCACCATCTTCATCAATGGATTGAAGATGATTGCCATGCCACTCGTGTTGGCCTCCTTGATCATCGGCGTATCCAACTTGGGAGACATCTCCAAGCTGAGCCGAATTGGCGGCCGTACCCTCTTCTTTTTCCTAATTACTACCGTAATTTCCATCTCCATTGGACTTGGCTTGGTCAACTTATTTCAGCCCGGAGCCGCTTTGCCTGAATCCACTCGGGTAAATTTAATGGCATTGTACGAAGGCGACGCAGGAAAGCGTGCGGAATCCGCCTCCCAACTTCAAGACCAGAGTCCACTACAGCCTTTGGTGGACATGGTGCCTCAAAACTTCTTTTTGGCAACTACGGATAATGCGGCCATGCTGCAAGTCGTATTCTTTGCTATTCTCGCAGGCATTGCCTTACTCCAAATTCCTAGAGCAAAAGCCGAGCCGGTCATGGCCTTCTTTGACGGATTCAACGAGGTAATCACCCAAATCGTCAACTACATCATGGTGATTGCTCCTTATGGTGTATTTGCCTTGATGGCCTCCTTAATCGTGGAGATTGCTGGAGACGATCCCGACTCAGCAGTCTCGCTACTTTTAGCCTTGCTCAAATACAGCTTAATTGTGTTGGCAGGTCTTTTTATAGTGATGCTGGTCATGTTCCCTATTCTTCTGAAGACCATGACCAAGGTTCCGGTAGGCCACTTTTTCAAAGCCATTCGCCCTGCACAGCTCCTTGCTTTTTCTACCAGCTCCAGTAATGCGACGCTTCCTGTAACGATGAAACTTACCGAAGAGGAATTAGGGGTGTCTGAAAACATTGCCAGCTTTGTGCTTCCATTGGGTGCCACGGTCAACATGAATGGCACCAGCCTTTACCAAAGTGTGGCCGCTGTGTTTATAGCCCAAGCACTAGGCATGGAGCTCAGCTTCTCTCAGCAAGTGATGATTGTATTGACCTCAACACTAGCCGCTGTTGGATCAGCAGGAGTACCTGGCGCTGGCCTAATCATGCTCATCGTGGTATTGGAGTCGATTGGCGTGCCTGCTGCTGGCATTGCCCTAATCATGGCCCCTGATCGAATCTTGGATATGTTTCGAACTGTCGTTAACGTGACAGGAGATGTGGTCGTTGCAGCCGTCGTTGCCAGCAAGGAAGGCGAAGTTTTGGATGGTGCTGAATCGAATGCTACCCCTGCGGAAAAAGAATAAAGATTCTAATCCCACAAAAAAAGTCCCGCACAACTACGGGACTTTTTTTATGCTCAGCGATTTTCGACAGGCTTAGTACTTTTTCAAAAAGTCTACCAAGCGCATAAACTCTGCATCCGTGATGGCCGGAAAGTTGGCGACTCGAAAACTTGTGGATTTGAGTGGGCCATAGCCTCCTCCAAGCTGCATTCCTTCTTTTTCGGCCGCTTTTTTGACAGCCACAATGACTTCTTCGGTACCCGAAACCGCAAGTACAGTCGTACTTCGAGTAGCAGCATTGTCAACGAGCAGGTCAAAGGTGGCAGACTGTTTGACCGCTTCTTCCAAAGCAGCCATTCGGGCTCTCAATCTTGCATCTACCTGTTCGATGGGCTTCATGTCTTTCAATACCCGATTCAAGAGGTAAATCCCCAACACATTGGGGGTGTAGTGTGTCTGGTAGCTGGCTGCATTTTCGAGCATAAAGCTGAGGCTGTTGTAACGCCCTTTCTCCCCCTTACGAGCTACTTTTTCTTTGGCTTTGCCAGAAAGCAAGAGAATTCCCAAACCAGCAGGCAAGCCAAAACATTTTTGAACAGATGCATACCATACCTCTGCCAACGAAAAATCTAGAGTGATGCCTCCCATAGAAGAGGTGGTATCCACAGCAATCATCTTGTCTGGATAGCGAGCTGACAGTTCCCTAAGAACAGACATCGGCACCTGCGAGGCGTTTGCTGTTTCGTTTTGGGTAATTGCAATGAGGTCGACTTCAGACCCAACCTGCAATTGATCTACTGGTAAAGATTGATTTGCGGCAAGCTTCATTCCCTGGGTATTTGGAAGAATGTACTGGGCATAGTCAAACCATTTTTTACCAAAGGAACCTGAATACAAGTGGTAGCTGGACTGCTCTACAAGAGACTGAGAAATGATCTCCCAACTCTCGGTTGCTGATGAAGTAAAAAGCAAGGTATAGTCAGTAGGCAAGTTCAACTTCTCTCGAAAAAGTTGCTCCGTTTCCCGATATAAATTCATGAACACCGAACTGCGGTGATTGGCACTCAATATCCCTTCCACACAGGCATCCTGCAGGTATTGAGGCAGCGCATCGTATACCTTGGAGGGACCGGGGGCGAAGGTGATCATCGGGTAGCAGGGATTAAGAAATACTGAACAGCAAGTGCATAGCCTTTCAATCCTAGGCCAGCAATCATGCCTACACAGGATTTGGAAAGGATGCTTTTGTGGCGAAATTCTTCACGTTTGTACAAATTGGAAATGTGGACCTCCACCGTTGGTGTGGTGACGGCGGCCACTGCATCCGATAGGGCTACCGAGGTATGGGTGTAGCCTCCCGCATTCAAAATAATCCCATCAACCGAAAAGCCTACCTCCTGAATTTTGTTGATCAGCTCACCCTCAACGTTGCTTTGAAAGTAGGAAAGCTCTACCTCAGGGTACTGTGCCTGCAACTGAACGAAATAACTTTCAAACGATTCACTTCCATACACTTCTGGCTCTCGCTTGCCGAGCAGGTTGAGATTAGGACCGTTGATCACCTGAATTTTCATGCGTACATCAAAAAGAATTGAGTATAAAGGTATTGACTCCCATCAAGCTTGCCAAGGCTTCCTTCAAGGAGTTTTTGACTTGCGTTCCTTGACCCGAAACAAATAGGCAAGCGTAAATTCGAGATTGGTCGAACTCATGTCAAAAATCCGATCCTGGGCCTCTGGATTGGTGAAGTCGTAGGCAAAACGTGCCTCTGCAGACAAGGTGGACTTCCCAAAGAGTTTGGAAATCCCTGCTCCCCCAGTCAAGCCATACATTCCCTTCTTGGGGGAATCGGCAGCCTGTCCAAAGGTAGGCAATTCTTTGGGGGTAGCGCCCGAATACTCCCGAGTCAGATCTTCCGCCTGTCTAAGAACTCCAAAGTGTGGACCAAATTTGATTTGAAATCGGCCGGACCGCCCTGCAAAAATGCTGGCCAAGATGGGGAATTTGAGGTAAGTGAACTCGGTTTGATTGACCTTCCCTGCATCGTTGACTTGGTTGAAGCCAAGGGTAATCTGCTGGATATTGAGCTCTACGCCTGCGTTTTTGGAGTCAAAATACTCCAGTACCAGCGCAAATGTAGGCGCAGCAATTCCCTCCACTTTTTTGACCCGAGTACCTGCAGTGGCCTGGTAGCTGTAAGAACTCGTAGAGAGTCCCCCACGAATTCCCACACTCAGCTGCGCCCAAACGAATCCAGGCAATAGGAATAAGAACAGCAGCAACCACTTTTTACCCATAATCGAACCTATCAATTTTTTGTTTTTGCTATTTTTTATTCAGGACAAAAGTGCCCTGAATCGGGGTACCCTCCACAGTCAACCCACGGACTTCAATGACCATTGCCCCTCCTAAGTCATTGGAGAAAAAAGAAAGCAAGAGTTCTCCCTTTTCGTCGGTGACTAAGTAGGGATTCCAATACAGGGTTTGGCGATCGTCCTTCTTTCCCATTGGGCTGTCTGGCCCATGGGTACGGGGGATAAAGTCACTTGGAACTTGGAAGCCCTCTAGCGTATAGGTCCTAATTCCCTTTCCTTCCAAAGGATTCTTTTGATCCTCGTCCATTTTATCTTTCAGGTAAATGGCAATGACGCCATTTCGTCCTTGGTCTCCCAGCATGGGTACCATTCGAGAGACCACCTCCACCCGATCAATATCGAAGGGATTGATGGTGCGAATATTATCAGCCGCAGTAGACATGCCGCCTCCTACGAGGACTACCCCGTCCACCATCACTACCGGCTCCATCGAAGCAATTGCCGAGGTGGCACCCCCTCGAAGTCGTATGGTTTGTTGTCCCGTACCTCCCACAAGCGTCACCTGAGCCCCAGGGATATTCCCTACTAGACTGTTGACCAAGTCTGTCGCACTTCCCGTCTTGGTTAACTTTTCTCCATCAATGATATAGTCTGGATTTCCGTAGATGGCTTTTTCTTGCACCTTTTCCTTTTTCGCTTCTGGGTTGGCTACTTCAGGTTCAGCCACTTTTGCAGGTGTTGCCAAGGTCGTTACCTTAGGAAAGAAGGAAGCCAGCGGCAAGACCACCGGTGCCTTCAACTGCTCTTGAAGTTGGACATTCAGTGGCCGGCCTTTTTTGTCAGCGGCCACCAACCCCAAGCGTATGGATCCATAAAATTCCATGTTCTCTAGCGCAAAGTCCCCCGTGGCATTGGAAGTCAAGCTGATCATCCCTTGAAAGTCATTCACAAAGGCCGTTAGTTCGGTGGCCTGGCCCTTCCCTTTATCGTCTGTGACCTTCCCATTGACCGTAATTCGGGTTTCAATGGGGTATGAAAATCGTTCCGTACCCAATGTTTCTGAAATATCACTCAACTGGAGGCTGGATCCCATGTCTGCTTCCCTTCGGATGGGCACGAGCTGCTCCGCATCCCAAACACTTACCGAAAGCGTGGCAGGCGCTGGCCTACCTTTTGAATCACTCAGTTGCAGACGTAGGTTAACTTCTTCTCGGGGACCGAAACTCGTCTTATCCGCTTGGAGTTGTACCCCTTGATTGGTCCATTGACTGATTCCCTCAGCGGCAACAATACGCTTGTAGGGGTTCAAGATAGGCAGGGTCTGCATAAAGTACTGGTTGGGACCGTAGTTTCGCATCCAGTTGGTGTAGGCCCTCAGGTAGTATTGCTCTCCAGCTAGTGAGTCCGGCAGGAGAAGATCGCCCACTACAATACCGTCTCGAATCGGGTATTTTTTGGCAAGGAGAATATCGCGTTCCTTGGAAATCACTTCCACATGGAGCACCTTACTCAACTCTTCTCTCAGGTAAGGGTTGCCGTAGGCAAAATAGCCTTTGAAGAAGAGGGAATCTCCCGCATAGTAGTAGGGCTTATCGGTGTGGAGGTATACCTTCTCTTGAAAATTCTTGGCTGTTTTGGACAGGTCTTGCAGCAACAACGCTTTTTCGGCATTGTAGTCCAAAGGCAGCAAATTGGATATTCGCTTGCGGTCCATGTCTCCCGAGAAGACCAGGTCTTCGGGGTTGAGGATTGAACCATTTTCCCGTACACGTACCTGCCCATTTTTCACTTCCAGCCAGGAGATGGGGTACGGGGCATCTCGGTAGGTGTTGGCTTGCGCAAAGCCTTTTTGGTAGTGAATTTCGATGCGGCCTTTGAGTTGTAGCAAGTAGTCTCCCGGAGGGCTACTTGGAATCACGAGTGGATCAGCTTTGTAGGGCACCACGGACTTACCCAACTCATTGGCGAAGATATCTGTACGGATATTCATGCTCGCCGAGCCTCCAGCCTTATCCCCATAAAGGTAAAATCCTTCTCGCTCGTAGGTTCCCTTAAGTATAGAGCGGAATAGGTTCATGGGCGAACGACGGTAGATGTCCGCCCGATTCTTTTCCCAGAGCGCCTGCTGTGCTTCCGAGTCCGATGGCAGTAACTCAAACCGGGCTGCACCTACGATACGGTAGTTGGTCGGTGCATCTAGAAATTCGGTTAGGTTAAAAGTGATTTTATACCCTAGGTAGCGATTTTCAATTTCGATTGGCTGCTCGGCACGGGCCAGAAAAGTTCCTTTTTCAGTGGGCGGAGGAAAGTCAATCACCCAGGGGTTGAGAATGCTGGTTTGTGCGGCGGCCTCGTCGATGCCTAAAAATAGACTTTGAAATTTGCGGAGGTCACGCTCCCAGGTTTTGTCGCGAGACGCCTTTACTTCCTGTTCGGTAAGTTCCTGTGCCAGCGGAACCATAGAAAGGTTGAGGGTAAAGGTGCCGCCCGGCTTTAGGGTGATTTTGCGTGTTTGAGCGGTGTATCCCATAAAAGAAAAACCGATTTCTACTGAGCCTGCTTCCAAACCAGAAAGAGTATAATTTCCCTGCATGTCGGTAGCCGTAGCCACGGTGGTATTGTTGATAAATACCGAACAAAAAGGGAGCAGCTCTCCTGTTTCCGCATCTTTTACTGTTCCAGTAACCGTAGCGGTCTGCGCAAAAATCTGGAGCGCACAAAACAGAAAAGAGGCCAGTAGGAATAGTTTTTTCACGGATATCGCAGCTAAGGTAGGTAACAGGCTAGTTTTGGTCGGAATCTATTGTGGGTTCATTGAGCACAAAGGTTCCGTAAATAGGCTCCCCAAGTTCCGTAATCCCGCGGACTTCTACCAAAATTGGCCCTGCTTTTTCATTAAGGAAAAATTCAATGGGTATGGAAAGCCTGGATCCATCATTGGTGAGTGTAGGATTCCAATACAAGGTAGGCCGAAAAGGCTTTAAGAAGGGGTAAAACTCCCGACTCGCTTCAGCTACCTCAAAGGGAATGCGAGGGGCAAATCCCTTCAATTTAAGTAGGGTAAAGTTATTCGCTTCCTTTTGGAGTTGCTGCCCAGTTTTTAAGATAATGGAAATCAGCCCATTGCTACCCAAGTCTCCATACATGGGCACCAATCGCCGAATCACTTCGACCCGTTCGATGTTAAAGATATTGATCCCATCCAAGACCTCGTAAAAAGATTGGCCTCCTCCACCACCTTCAAATGTGGCACCTGAAGAACCATTGGCAGGCACCCCATTGATAAGCACTAGGGGTTCACCCTGTCTGAATGCCACCCGGACATTCGGAGGAGTGCCTACTATTCGCAGGCCTGGCACTTGAGCAGACAAGGCATAGATAAATTGGAGGGTCGTCCCCACTAGGTTCATCCCCTCAGTCATCACCACTTTATCAGGTTCCCCATATATCATGGGGCCAATGGAAATTTCATTTTTTTCCTCTACCACTGCCTCATCAAGCAATATTTCTCCTTCCTGTAGGGCTTGAATGGGGCGGATAATGTCATCCAGCTCGGCACCTCTGGCTATTGGACTAGGAAAAGGAAGCGCAGCGAAGTCCTGGCTTGAAGGATAGGATTTTACCTTCAATTGAATCACTCGGATTGGTCTGGAATTTTTATCCGTTGCCTGTAGAGACACTTCAAACTCACCTTGAAAGTTGGAGGCGGGAAAACTAAAGCTTCCGTCTTTTGCGGATTTGAGCGTGCGTACGTCGTCGTATCCATTGACAAATGCCTTAATCGAGCCTTCCACAGGCGTACCACTGTCATCAAGCAGGTTTCCAGCCAGCTCAAACCCCTTTTCCACAGGGTAAGCGGCAACGGAGGCTCCGCTTTTCCGTCTAGCCGAAGAGAAAAGCTCCTCCATCCCTCTTGTCTCGGGAACATAGACTGCTTGATTGCCATCAAGTACCGCCACAGAGAGGTTAGACTTCAGGGGCTTCCCCTCTTGATCCACGGCCATGATGTTGAGCGTCACTTTTTCCCCTGCAGTGTAGGTCTGCTTATCTGAAAAAACACGAACATGCTTAGATTCGGAGAATGAAGCTTTTGGTGTAGCGGCAGGCTGCAACTGATGGGCTAAAATCTGTATGGGCACCACTAGTTCTTTTTGATCGTAATTGAGGCCCCAAGCGGTGTAGGCACGCAGGTAAAAATTGCCCGTTTCGGCCAGATCAGGCAGGGGAATATGCCCTTGAGCAACCCCATCTTTGATTTCCACGACCTGATGTATCCATTCGTAGCCCGTAGTATCGATGAGTTGCAGATGCAGCACCTTACTCAGTTCGGTTGCCATGAGGGGGTTGCCATAGGAGAGGTAGGCTTTGAAATAAATATTTTCTGCAGGCCAGTAGTGCTTGCGGTCGGTATGCAGGTAAATGCGTTCTTGCATCACCTCATCGCTTTTTTTAAGATTAGCCAGTTTGGTCAATCGCTCTGCATTGAAATTGGAGGGTACGCCAAAAATGGGATTTTGACTGGAAAATACCCCTCCTAGTGCCAATTGGTCATCCACTACTGGGCTGCCATTCAGGTGAACGAGCAATTTCTCCCCAGTGTAGTCGAGGCTCCCTTGCGATCCATCTGGCAAACTGACCCCCAAGGGTTTGGAAAAAGAAAGATGAAAGGTACCTGGCTGCTTGGTAAAAGCCACTTCTGGATTGGCCGGGGTAGAAAAATCGCTTGTTTTTCCCTCCATCAGCTGGGCGATAAAATACGTAGGGCTAGTCCGATACGCCTGTAAACGAGCCGCCCTTCTTGCTTCTTCCAAACTTTCTTCTTTGGGCAACTCAAAATACACGTAGATCCGCCGCTGGGGGCTGGAGGTCTCCAAGGTAAAGGGTTCAAAATACACCGAGACCAGGTAGCCCGTTTTCTGATTGGAAAAAAATAAGGGCCCAGCTGCCTGAGCACGGTAGAGTTTATCCTGTTGTTCCTCAAAAATCAGTTGATCCGGATTCAATAGCTGGAGTTGATCCCTCTCCACGGACTTGCCAACGAAAGCTTGAAAAACTCCTTCGGTCAGCTTGGCCCGTTTGGATTTGGATAGGGTCGCGGGGATGGCTGCTGGCTCCGAGGCCTTGTTGAGTCGGATAGCTAGGCGGATAGGTAGTCCGGCTTTGACCTGAACTACTTGGCTAAACTTCTCCCAGCCTGATCCTCGAACCTGCAGCTCCCAGGTACCTTCCGGGAGGTTGGGCAAGAGAAAGTTACCCTCTCCATCCGAGAAAGCTTGAAAGGTGGTGTTGGGGATGAAGACGTGGATCTCCGAAAGCGGGGCTGCTGTTTCGCTTGAGACAACCGTTCCGCTGAGACGGGCAGTTTGCGCCAACAGGGGTTGCGTCAAAAAATACAAAAAGAAAACCAGGACGAGATTCATCAGGACGAGTTGTACAGGTCCGGGCTTTTTCACAATTGGATAGGCACTGGATGAAACTTCTTTTTGGTGTACCATGGGTGCTTACTTTTTTAATTAAAAAATGGGCTTACTTAAAACTACAAAAGCCTCGGTTTAAGAAGCTTTTGTAGGGTTTATGTGCCTAATCCTCTCGGTCTTTGAGTTTCTTGTCCTCGACATTTTTATTTAGAAAGGCGTTGATGGCTTCAATGGGAAGGCTAGAAGAGATTTCTCCGAAGGAGTTGATCTCCATTTTGAAGCCTTTCAATTCCTCGTGTACGCGGGGCTGCTCTTCTTTTTTCTTCTTTTTGGTCATCTCAGTCTACGATTGCTAGCGTATCTAACGCAAATCGAATTCTTTTGGCCACCTCTTGCGAACCTAAAATCGCAAAAACTTCCATCAGGTCGGGGCCAGCACCTAATCCAGTGACCGCCAGGCGAACAGCCTGCATGACTTTGCCCAGTTTGATACCCGTGGCTTCGGCGGTACTTTCCAAGAGCGCTTTGGCGGCAGCCGCATCAAAAGGAGCGGCTACACCAGACTCCAGTGCTTGTGCATAGGCTTGAAGCAAGTTGACGGCATCGGCATTCCATTTTTTGGCCGCTACCTCTTGATCAAAGTCGCTAGGGACCTGGTGGAGAAACTGGCTATCTCTCCAAAAGTCCCCAGGAAAAGTCACGCGCTCGCGGAGCAGGGCCACGATGGCTGCTGCTTTTTCATTGGGAATCGTGACTCCAGCACCGGCAGCATCCTCTTGGAGGTAGCTGACAAGCTGTTCTTGGGAGCTACCTCGGAGGTAATGCTCGTTGAACCACTTCGCTTTGGCAATGTCAAATTTGGTTCCCGACTTGCCGATTCGTTCGATGGAAAAGGCTTCAACCAATTCCTCCAAAGAGAAAATTTCGCGCTCGTCTCCTGGATTCCAACCCAGGAAAGCAAGGAAGTTGAGCAGGGCGTCTGGGAGGTAGCCATTTTCACGAAAGCCGCTAGACTTTTCTCCAGTAAACGGATCCACCCAATTGAGTGGAAATACAGGGAAGCCCAATTTGTCACCATCGCGCTTGGAGAGCTTGCCATTGCCATCCGGCTTCAGCAGCAGGGGCAGGTGTGCAAACTGGGGCATGGTATCCTCCCAACCAAAGAAACGGTACAAAAGTACGTGTAAAGGGGCAGAAGGAAGCCATTCTTCCCCACGGATGACGTGGGTAATGCCCATCAGGTGATCGTCGACAATATTGGCCAGGTGGTAAGTCGGCATGCCATCCGACTTCATGAGCACCTTGTCGTCCAAGGTGCTGGAATGCACCATGACCCAGCCTCGGATCAGGTCGTGGAGGCGTACCTCTTCTTTGAGGGGCAGTTTGGCGCGAATGACGTAGGGATCTCCCGAAGCCAAGCGTTCCTTCACCTCTGCTGGGGAGAGGGTAAGGGAGTTTTTCATTTGGCTGCGAGTGATGCTGTTGTACTGGGGTTGTACTACGCGGGCAGCGGTCAAGCGCTCGCGCATGGCTTCCAATTCTTCGGCAGTATCGAAAGCATAGTAGGCATGCCCTTTTTCGATGAGCTCAAGGGCATATTGCATGTAACTTGCCTTGCGCTCAGACTGTCGGTAGGGGGCTACCGATCCTGGCTTCCAGGGGCTTTCGTCGGGAGAGATGCCCAACCAGTCTAGGGATTCTTGAATGTATTCTTCGGCGCCGGGTACAAAGCGCGTTTGGTCGGTATCTTCGATGCGGAGCAGAAACTTCCCTCCCATTTTTTTGGCAAACAGGTAGTTGTACAGGGCGGTGCGGAGTCCTCCGATATGGAGTGCACCGGTGGGGGAAGGGGCAAATCGTACGCGAACTTCTCTAGTCATATTGGTTTTGGCTTCTAAGCCCACAAAGATAGGAATTTGTCAGTGACCTTTGAGGTCTTCAAGACCTCGAAGGTCTAAGCTAAACCTTTGAGGTCTTCAAGACCTCGAAGGTTTAAATTCTTCAAATGGAATGCAAAACCTTCGCTGTTTAAAAAAAACAGCAAAGGTCATTTCCCTGAATCAACTCGCGTTAAAAAATAAATCCTTCGAGATTTAAAAAATCTCAAAGGATGAAAAAAAGCCCCGTAGGAACGGGGCTTTTTGTTGGAATGGGCTAGACTTACTGTCTTGCTCTGATTTTTTCCTTGATACGGGCCGCCTTACCTTGACGTCCTCTCAAGTAGAATAGACGGGCTCTTCTCACCTTACCCTCACGTACCAAGTCGATTTGTTCGATGGCTGGAGAGATGATTGGGAAGATACGCTCCACACCTACACCATTGGATACTTTACGCACGGTAAACGTCTCCCCGTTGGTGTTTGGGTTTTTGCGTTGGATTACAGTTCCTTGGAACTGCTGGATTCTTTCCTTGTTACCTTCTTTGATACGTACGTGTACGTTGATGGTATCACCGGCTTTGAAAGAAGGGAACTTGGCTCTCGCCTCGCTGTATTCCGCTTCTACAATTTTCATTAGATCGCTCATAGCTCTATGTTTTTATGCTTTCGCAGTGCACCGCCGCAGCGGTATAAATGAATTACTTTTTCTATACTCTTGTCTCGCCTAGTCCCAACCCGAGTCTTTCAAAAGATCGGGGCGTTTTTCTCGAGTTCGGCGAACCGACGCTTCAAATCTCCATTGACTTATCTTGGCTTCGTGCCCTGAAAGCAGTACCTCAGGAACTTCTCTTCCTTCGTACACCGCTGGCCGGGTATACACCGGCGGGGCAAGTAAGTTATCTTGGAAGGAATCCGTCAATGCAGAGGTCTCATCATTGAGTACGCCTGGGATCAGTCGAATCAGTGCGTCTGCTACTACAGCAGCTGCCAATTCTCCTCCTGAAAGGACGTAATCTCCGATACTGATTTCCTTGGTGATGAAGGCATCCCTTACCCGCTGATCCACTCCTTTGTAATGACCGCAGAGGATCAGGAGGTTTTTCGTTTGGGAAAGGCTGTTGGCCATCGGCTGATCGAAGGTGGCTCCATCGGGGGTCATGTAGATGATTTCATCGTACACACGTTCCTTCTGAAGGGCTTCAATGCAGCGGGCGATTGGTTCGATCATCAAGACCATCCCTGCGCCCCCACCAAATGCATAATCGTCCACTTGCTTTTGTTTGCTAGTGGCATAATCGCGGAGGTTGTGAATCCGAACTGTGGCGATACCTTTTTCTTCCGCTCGTTTGAGGATGGAATGTGAAAAAGGGCCTTCCAATAGTCCGGGAACGACCGAGATGATGTCAATATGCATGGCTCAATCTTCCAGATAAATGTCAAGTAAGCCTTCGGGCA
>JACCDV010241196.1_pt1 | contig 65438 bp, 70 predicted proteins | sample 7446131 | NCBI WGS metagenome assembly JACCDV01 (sample SAMN15323448, study PRJNA562643) | freshwater metagenome | isolation source: river surface water | place: USA:Blue River Watershed | collected 2017-08-17
CCAAGACCCATAGCAATAAAAAGACTTACAAAAATATCAGTTCCCAAAATATTAAAAATTTGTTGCATATGATTATAAGTATACTATGAGATTTGTTCTATAACACCTCCACCGACAAGATTTTCACCTTCAAGATTTTCACCTTGGTACAAAACCAAAGACTGCCCTTCGGCAATAGTGCCAGAATAAGTAAGCTCTATAGTGGAGTCATTGATAATTTTGGCCGGTATTTGTTCTCCATGATAGCGAATTTGTGCAGTTATACCTTCTGATAGGTCTTGCCTAGTAGAGAGCCAGTTGGTGTCTCGGAGTGTGATGGTTTGAGCGGTTTTTTTGTTTGTAACTATCTTTGGATCATGAGAAACAGTCAGAGTATTTGTCTCTATGTTTTTGCCAACTATATAGTAAGGTTTTTGGTCGTCTGTTTGCTTGGTTATCTTAAATCCATGTCTTTCCCCCAAAGTATAAAACCAAATACCATCATGCTCTCCTACTGTCTCTCCTAGAGTATTTACGACAGGGCCTTTATTTTGTTCTATGTAGTGAGATAGAAATTCTCGCATATCGACATCACCTAGGAAGCAAATCCCTTGACTGTCTTTTTTGTCACTAGTAAACAGCGCTGATTTTTGTGCGATAGCACGGACTTCAGACTTCTGTAAATGACCTATTGGAAAAAGTGTGTGAGACAAATCTTCTTGTGTAAGCATCCAAAGAAAATAACTTTGGTCTTTTGATTGATCTACTCCTTTCATCAATTTTTTTCTGTCAGTTTGTGCGTAGTGACCAGTAGCGACAAGGTCTGCGCCGTGAGCTTTGGCATAATCCCACATCACACCAAACTTGATCACGCGATTGCAAAGTACATCTGGATTTGGAGTTCTTCCAGCGCGATATTCAGAAATCATATAGTCTGCTACACCTTTTTTGTACTCTTCTTCGGCATCTAGGAAGTGAAATGGGATGTCTAAGTGCGCACAAACACGCATCGCATCACGTTTCTCATCTACCCAAGTACAAGGAAGCCATTCTGGTGACCAAGTTTTTACAAAGATACCGTGGACGTCATAACCCTCTTTTTTCAGCAGATACGCACAAACAGATGAGTCTACCCCACCTGAAATCCCGACAAATACTTTTTTAGCTTTTTCTTTCACAAAGTTATATTAACACAAGTTTGACAAATTTCTATTTAAGTTTAGAGTAAAGAAAAATGTAATTATGAAAAATGTTAAAGCTTTACGCTATAGTCAACTTACCTATTTATATGAACCGAGTTATAAAGGACACAGCGCACTGTTTCTTTTTATCGAAAAAATTAATCTTCAGATTTGTTCAATAGAGGCTCAATCAAATTTGGAAAAAAACAAAAAAGTAGAATGGATTTGGGAAGAACGAGACACTAATATTCCCCAAGAACTTTATACTTTTGAAAGTGAGATTGTAAAAACCTTTCAGGATGCTGGCTGGTACGCAAGAGTAACCCTACATCCAAGATGGGCATCTTTAATTTTAAAGACAGTACCGTTTAATGAAGATGATACTGGCTCTAGTGGCCTTTAGTTTATTTCAAATCCATCAGTCTTTTAAAGACTTCATAAAGCGCATAGGCATCTGCAAAGGCACTATGCGCTTTTTTATTTTCTATACCGTATTTTTCACAAAGTGCTCGCAGGGATAGTTTGCCGATGTCATCATTTGTATACAAAATACCAAAAGCAAGTGAGATGGTATCTAGTTTGTGAAAGTGCATTTTGTTTTCTGCGCCAGAAGTTTTGAAAGCTCTTTCAATAAAACCATAATCAAATGTTATGTTGTGCGCACTAAAGATAGCCCCATCTGTCTTTTTGGCAAACTCTCGCATGGCATCTTCTAGCGAGATAGCAAATAGCCAATCAGCCTCGTTGTAGCCATTTATTCGAAGGGCTTGAGGCTCGGCTTTCTCTATGTTTTTGGGTTGCACTTTGAGGTCAAGCTGATCAACAACTACAAATTTACCGTCTTTCATCTCGGCGACAACCACAGCTAGTTCGATGATTTCGTGCTCATCTCTATCTAGTCCCGTTGTTTCTATATCTACAAAAGCTATTCTTTGGTCTAACATTTTATTTTAAATAATTTCTGATATTTTTTTGGTGTTCAGTATAGGTCTTGGCGTAGTAGATCTTACCATCAGAGTCATGCAAATAATATAGATACGGAGAGTCTTTGGGGTTGAGACTAGCCTTTATACTCTCTAGTCCTGGGTTGCCTATCGGAGCTGGAGGCAGGCCTTTGTATTTGTAGGTATTGAATGGAGAGTTGATAGCTAGATCTGTTCTTGTCAGCTCCTTACTTTCTTTGCCAAGTATATATAGAAACGGTGCATCCACTTGTAGCGGTATACCCTTAGAAATTCTTTTCCATAAAATACCTGAGATCATATATCGGTCTTCTTCACCACGAGCTTCTTTTTCTATGAGAGAAGCCATGATGATTATGTTTTTGAGAGATTTATCAGAAGATGACAAATCTTTTTCTAAGCCAGAGATTTTTTTATCAAAGTTTTTCTTCAGCGTTTCGATAACACTCTCCGGTGTTGCCCAAGGCAAAAGGTGGTATGTATCTGGAAACAAGTACCCTTCACTATCTTTAGCTAAACTCAAAAAAAGTTCACTATCAAAGTTGCTAAGCTCTTTGTCTAACCTATCTGCCATTTGTTTGTTGGTAAAACCTTCTGGAAAAGTAACCCTAGCTTTGTCTACTCCAAAGTCTCTTCCCGAGATACGCATAGCCAGAGTCACTACGTTTGTTGGTTTTTCAAAGTAGTACTCTCCACGACTGATAGTCTTGTCGCTACCAAAGCTTAGCATCAGCATTTCAAACACTCTTTTGCTTCTTATAGCCCCATCTTTATAAAGCTCATTTGAAATAGAAAACAACGATTGCCCACTATCTATGGTTATTTGGTAAGGAGTAGGAAAACTTTTTGGTGGCATGACAAAGTAATTTATCAAGCTCAAAGAAGCATATAAACAAATCGCTATAGCGAGTAATAAAAGAGAAACTTTTAGTTTTTTTGAAATAAGCATGTGTTTTAAAATGGTAAGTTTGCTGGGGGCTCAGCTTTTTTGGATTCGATACGAGTAAATGTAGGAGTCTCAGCCACACGTCCTGGTAAGTGAAAGATAGTAGCAAGCTCTTCGGTAGAAAGTATAAAAGGCTTTCCTCCGCTTTTGTTCGGATGAGTAAAGTATTTTTTGAGTTTGGAAAACTTAAATCCACCGTAGAAAAAAGATCTATTTTTGTAGTCATCAAGAAAATCTTTTTTCATTTTTACTATCTTAGTTCCAAATAAATCTTGCCAAGGGAAATCTATCTTTGTTGCCTTGTCTGGCTTGAAGCCATTGAGGTCACTAGAGGCGTATTGTCTAAGAGATCCTATCAAAGAAGGTGCTCTTGTTGCAGCATTGAAAGCTTCTTTTTTTGCTATGTACAAAGCTCTTATGTGAGCATCAAAACCAAACTTCGCAGCATGACGTTCTATAGCCTCGATGGTTCCTTGTTGAGCTTTTGTTGGTTTGAGAACGGCTGTTACCTTACCTTCTTTGTCCTTTTCTTTTAGTTTGTCATTTAGCTCTTTTATTACTTCTTGAGCTTTTGCTTTCCAGTCTTTTCCTTTTTCTTCTTTACCTTCTTTGTCCTTTGTAGAAAATCTTTTTGTGTCTGGTCTTATGATTATTTGAAACCAAACTTGCTCGCCTATATTTAGAGAACCCAAAAATTCAATCATAGGTGTTATCGGATCTATTCTTTGCTCTTCTTCAAGTGCGCCAACAGATCTATCTAACCCATAATCAACATATGATTTTATAGGGTAGATATCATCTTTTGAAAGGATAAAGTTGCAAGCCCAGATATTAAAACTCTCATCTTTTTTATAACTAGGAACATTTTTTGTATAATCCTCCACTTCAAAAACTTCAGCTTGTGGGTATTGGGCGTATATCTGAGCCTCAATCATTTTTTTGAACTTCTCTGGTGTTCTAACAAAAAACCTAACCTGCCCATCAATAGAAATAATCTCTAAACTATGCCAAAGGCTAACTTCTCCTTTCCAGTATTTTGTAACCCAGTCACCTCCTTGTGCTCCAGCATAAAGAGCGTTCAAAACAAGCTCCATTGCTGCTGGGGATTTGAATACTTCTTTTGGAGGTTTTATTTCAAGAAGAGTCCATTTGAGACTCTTGAGAAAAACACTTTGGATATAAGTCAGCCACAAGTTCCAAGCAACAATAGTTAGTATTGGTACTGCGATGAAAACACCAAGCTCTGAAAATATTGAACTTCCCATGTGTTAAATATTATAACACTAAAACAAATTAGTTAGATACAAAAGTAAGAGGAATACGTATAGAGATAGGTTTGTCAGGATTTTGAATTGCTGGGATCAGTAGTACATAGCCAGTACCTTTTGGATTGCCTGTTATAAAGATTTGTTTGTCAAACGAAGTGTTGAAAACATTGTCTCCTGTACCTTCTACTCTTACAAAATCAGACACAGGTACACCAGCGCCATTTATGACTTGGGCAAACAAAGCAGTTGTTCCATCAGCTTTCCAATTGCAACCATTTACTGATCCAGAGAGTCTGAAGCCTGTAGAGACTTTGGAAAGAGAAAGTGGTGAGGTAATAGAAAGTCCACAACGCTTTTCAGAGTCGTCTACTTTTGTGACTTGTTGCTCTGATTTTTTGGTTTCTGTTATAGGAGTGATAGGTTTGCCAGAGATATTTGAAAGTAGCCCAATAGCAAGAAGCAGTCCCAAGATGACTTCAAATGTCCCCCAACTTGATCCTCCGCTCGGTGCGTCTGCCATAGTAAGCTATATTGTACTACTTTTTGACAACAGTGTAACGGCCGTCAGAAAGCTTTGTGAAGTACTTTGGATTTTGAAGGTTTACCAAAATAGTGTTTTTCTTGAGAAATCTTTCTTTTAAGACTCGGTCTACTACTTCTTCTTTTGAAAGAGGTCCTTCTTTTTTGAGAATTTCAGCGATAACGTCACGCACTACTCCTGGTTTGTAACCCCATTCTTCAAGCGCATAGTAACCACGACCTACAAGAACAAAACGAGAATCTTTGATAAGCTCATTATGAGTAGTTGCAACGTGAGTCTTGCGACCAAAGGTATCCATGATAGCCTTAGCTACTTCACGGAAGTGCATAGGAGAACCATGTTTTTTCATCATAAGATATGCAAAGTCTTTGATACCACGAGTTTTGACGTTTTGAGAATCAGATGGACCCCATTCGCCGAGTGGATTTTTTGCTATTTTCTTTGAGATAGAGAGCCATCTTTTAGCTATCTCTTCGTTTTTGTATTGAGCAGAGACATCCTTAAGCTCACCAATAAATCGAGTTACGAGGTCGTTCTCTGATAGGAGCTCTTTGTCGTCTAGATTTTTGTAAACACTATGAAGAGCATTGTGAACAACATCAGATAGTTTTTCATCGATGCTCCAACGACTCTTGAAGTGATCATCTTCTTTGAGTTTTTTGAACTCGTCTCCAAGAACTAGATAAAAGTGAATATGGTTTTTGGTGTTTTGATCTTTTGAAACAGCAGATAGAAAATCGTCTTCGTGTACTAGAGAGCCCATAGAGTTGATAAGGTCTTTGAGTTCAGAAAAAGTTTTGTGTTCAGATTTAAAATTATCACTTTTGCGAATAGCAGAGAGTGCCGCGTTTTCTATTTGTCTTACACGTTCTCGAGTTATGCCGTATTTTTTACCTATTGCTTCGAGGGTTTTTGATTGTGTGTCGTCTCCTAGACCATATCGATTTACGATAATGTCATGGGCTCTATCTTGAAGAGTTCCGAGGAGCTTTTTTGTAACTTGTTTTGGTTTGAAACTTATAACTGCCATAATTTTTTAAATCTAAACTTTTATATCAATATGTTAACTTTATCATGGATATATAAAAAGTCAACAAAATGTCAATATCCTCCTTTCTCTACTAAAAAAGTCTACCTATATCCCCCACACTTAGGAAAATCATAAGTCCTATAAGGGCCAAAAAACCTACAGCGTGTATTATACCCACGACCTTTTTTGAAAACTTTTTTCTTGTGATTCTCTCCAAAAGCACTATCAAGAGTCTTCCACCATCGAGAGCTGGAAAAGGCAAGATGTTGAGCACCGCCAGGTTTACGGAGATCATTGCAGTAAAAGCCAGAAGATATCCAAAACCTATAGAAGAAGCATTTTTGATTTCAGTTGCTAGTCCAATAGGGCCGATGAGGGAACCTTCTTGTTTTTCTTTGTTAAAGAGTTTGGACAAAAGTGAGCCTACAGTTTGAAAAATACTCTCAGTAACATTGATAGTTTGTTTAACACCTTTTACAAAAGCCTTGGGTAAGGAATCTTTTTGAACTATTACTTTCTCAACACTGATACCGAGTGCTGTGACGCCACCTTTACTCTCAGGTGAGATAGAGATTGTCTGCTCTTTTTTGTTTTGCAAAAAAGTTATCTCTAGTGGATCAGTTGAGCTACTGATAGCTTTTTTGATAGATGTTGTATCGATAGAGCCTATGTCCTTGCCATACTTTTTGATATTTAGTATCTGGTCTCCTATTTTTATACCAGCTTTATCTACCGGAGAGTCTTTGGTCACATGTAGAACTGTCGGAGTGCCATTTTCAGAGATAGACGGTGAACCAATACTATAAGAAATAGTAAACAAAACTATTGCTAGCAAAATATTGCAAACTACGCCCGCCACCAAGACGAGTGCTTGTTTGTACCAAGGTTTGGATTCAAACTGTCTATCTATAGGCGCACCTTCTTCTAGGCCATTTTCCCCTGCTATTTTTACAAATCCACCGAAAGGTAAGGCGTTGATAGAGTACTTGGTCTCACCTTTTTTAAATGACCAAAGTCTTGGTGGTATACCAAAACCAAATTCCTCTACCAACATGCCACTTTTTTTGGCAGTTATGTAGTGCCCCCATTCGTGAACAAGTACAGTTACAAGAAGAACAATGATAAATAGTATGATTGTCATGCCTTATACAGTACTACATCAAGAATGTTGACACAAGGAAAATATCGAGTAATCTTTATATTGAAAACAGAAAGTACAACAGATAAGTCTTGAGTGCTGGCACATTAATAAACTCTAAATTGTTTTAAAATGGATACGTCCGAAGAAACACAAGAGAAAAATTTTGATATTCAAACGAATGTCATTAGTTACCTACTAAACCCAAACTATAAAAAAATTACACTTGAAGAACTTTCAGCTGAAAAATGTTTGGAAATATTTGAGAAACTTGCTGAACAAATCAGGCCACAACTCAATTATCTCTCATCAGAATTTATGGAAATAAAAGAGATGCTTTCAAGAGAATTTGCTTTACCGGATTCTTCGCAAGATAATCTTCTTACTTATCAAAAAGATCTAAATAACAAAACGCGGATCATGGAAATAATTGATTCCTACGGCGAAGTTCAATCCTTAATAGAAGAACGTTCCAAGGGGTGTGTTACAAGTTTCCCTATTTACCTTACTAGTAAGTGTCAATTAATAGTTCTTACAAAACACTATAATTTCCCACCGCTTAAAAAAGGTGAGCATTCTATTCCGGGTAATCTTGTTGGTATGAATTTTGAAATTATATCCAAAGATAGACTCTTAAGATTCTTCAAAAGAGATAAGGGTTTTATTAAGGATATAGTATTCACCTTTATATCAACCTTATCAAGAGTAATTAAAGATAGGAATAGTAAGACTAAGAATCTGGAGGAAAGTTTAGTAATGTTTGATAGGGTTAATAAAATTATTGTACGAGAATGAAGTAAAGCGGTACTATGTGCCGCTTTTTTAATTAAGTATTTCAGCTTCTTTCTTTTCAAACAAAGCTTCGAGAGATGCATTGTGCTCCTCTACAAACTTTTGGACTTCTTCTTTGGCACGAGCAAAAGTATCTTCTGGCAAAGATGCGCCTTTGAGTTCAGTCAAAATATTTTCTCTCGCTTTTCGGATAGTTATGCGACCGTCCTCTAGTCTTTCTTTGGCGATCTTTACTAGCTTTTGGCGAGTTTCGGTAGTAAGCGCTGGGATGATGACACGCACACCTGCATCATCTACCGCAATAGAAAATCCAAGATTGGCTTCGTGGAGTGCTTTTTCGATAGCTTTATTTAGACTCTTGTCCCATGGTACTACTCGCAAAGTCTTGGGGTCTTCGATAGATATAGAAGCACTGTTTTTGAGTGGTCCCATCGCGCCATATGCCTCAACCATCACGCCATCTAGGAGCGCCGGATTTGCTCGACCAGTGTGTATCTGGCTGTATTCTTTTGTGAGCCATTCACTAGCACCCCTCAGCTCATTTTTAAATCCCTCTAAGTTATACATGAGGCGCATTATACCACAGAAGACCACTAAATTTATAGATTTAAATTGATACCGGGTTTAAACCCTAGGTTTAGATCATCTACAATTACTTGACTTTTATGCCCAAATATGCTATTATATAAGTATAGTAGTTCTTTAAAAGATTTGGTTATTTATTGTTTATTTTGTTGATTCTTCCCTGCTTCTGTGCCACCTGGGATTAGAGAGGAATCAATAATTTTCTAACAATTAATAATCAACGAGATGAAAAAAGTATTAAATTTCTTTTGTAATACAAACAAGGGTCAAAAAATTATCCTTATTACCAGTATTGCTATAATAGCAAGTCTTGTAATTTCCTTAATGCTCTGGGCTCCTTTTTTATGGATGGGTAAACAGTATCCTAAGTGGATGGACAACGCTGCTCTGTATTTCTTTATACCGTTCATTACTTACTGCGCCATAATGCTTGTGCTGTTTATGCCTTACATGTGGTATATCGGTACCAGTAAAAAATACGATGGCGATAGCCGTGTGTTTTTGAAAGGGATGTCAATGTTTTGCTCAATCTTCCCAGGAGCATTCATTTACAGCTATATTGCAAAAGCAATGCAGATTCCCAGCGGAACACACAATCTTGCAGGAATATTTGCAGTAGGAGTACTCTACCTTTTGATTGTAAAAACTATCCTGAGAAAACCATTCAGCATAGCCCAAACATTTATGCCACTTAATTAATATCAACCCGCCAGCACGGAAAACCCGTTCGCTGAGCGGGTTTTTCTTTTTTAATACACCATAGTAACCACAAACTCTATCACCTGCTTAGTTGGCATATTGGCTTTGAAAAGCATTTCTTTGGCTTGGTAGATAGTTTTTATTTTTTCTTTTTTAGTACGAAAGTGCGCTTCGAGCTGGTCCAAAAAGACAGTAGCCATAGCACGTCTGTCAGAAGCCTCTATGTCTTCATCTCCAAAGATTTTGATATATTCCAAAACTTCTTTTTTTGACTTTATATATTGTGGTAAGTCTTCAGCATCTCCAAAGGCAAGGCTTTCAGAAGGAATGATACGAGCTCTTGAGCGAATAGTTTGTGGGATGAGATATGGATGCGGAGTAACAAAGACTATATATATACCCTCTCTAGGCTCTTCCAAAGTTTTGAGGAGCACTTCTGTTGCTCCGCCTACAAAAACATCAAAATAAATCACACACCAAGAGTCGCCAATCCTTTCTAAGTTAAAAGCCACCAAATCCTTGGCGTCTTCCATAGTGAAGCGAGAGAGCTTTTGAGATTCTAGAGCGATTTGTTCTTTGGAAAAGTCTTCTACCAAACTACCAAAAGTTTTTTCATTACCTTGAATCAAAAATATTTGTTCTGGATTGTAAGAGATGAGTTTTTTGTACATGATAAAAGTTATCTTTTTGCCAAAATAGATCTTTGGTATTCGTTTAAATGCTCTAGGAGAATACCGGTTCCATTTACTACGCAGTATAGTGATTCGTCAGCCACTCGGACAGCAACACCTGTTTGGTTGGCAATGAGTTTGTCTAAGTTTTTGAGCTGACTTGTTCCACCAGTCATAACGATACTGTTGTCTATGATGTCTGAAGCGAGTTCGGGTGGGGTTTGTTGCAAGACGTCTTTGATAGCGCGGACTATTTGTTTGAGTTCTTGATCGATGGCTTTGACGAGTTCATTTGTCGAGACACTTATAGTCTTTGGAAGTCCTGAGATGATGTCGCGACCTTTGATCTCCCCTGTCACATCTGGTGTTATTGGCAAAGCTGAACAAAGAGTCTTTTTGATTTCTTCAGCGCTTTGCTCTCCTACTGCCACAGAATAAGTCTTGCGCAAATACTCAGCGATGGCTTTGTCTATCTTGTTACCGGCACATTTAACTGATGTCGAAGCCACAACTCCGCCGAGCGAGATAACAGCGACATCAGTTGTTCCGCCTCCAATGTCTATGATCATTTGACCTTTTGGTTCATTGATAGCCACCCCTGCCCCAAGAGCTGCCAAGATAGGTTCTTTGACGATGACAGCGCTTTTGGCCCCAGCTTTGACTGTGGCTTCTATGACAGCGCGTCGTTCAGAACCACTGATGCCAGCTGGCACAGAGACTAGTACATCAGGCTTGAGAAATGAATGTTTACCCAAGGCACGACTTATAAAGTATTTGAGCATAGCCAAGGTCACATGATAGTCTGCAATAGCTCCATCTTGCATGGGTTTGTAGACGACTATCGATTCTGGAGTTTTGCCAAGCATAGCTTTGGCTTCGGAGCCTATAGCAACTACCTTTTTGGTGGCTTGATTGATGGCAACAACTGTGGGCTCGTTCAATACTATCCCGCGACCACCCACAAAAACCAAGGTATTTGTGGTGCCAAGGTCAATCCCTATTTTTTTGGAGCTAGGAAATTTAAACATTATGTTTACAATAGTATCATAAGCTTATTTTTTTAGCTTAAAAACAAAGTATGTATATCATATCTGTTATCCCTATTTCTAGAGGTATCCCTTTTAGTGAACTTAGCTATTATAGCGGAGAGGCTCTTTCTGCTGGGATGTTGGTAGAAGTCCCGCTTGGCAAAAAGTTTATCCCAGGCATAGTACGCAGTTCTACTTCTCTTATAGAATCCAAAAGCCAAATAAAACAATCAAGATTTTCTTTAAAAAAAATAAAGCGCGTACTCGGCACTTCACCACTCGGAGAAGCTTTGCTTAGAGGTTTGGAAGAAGCCAGCATCAAAACTTTGACGCCAGTTGGTGCTCTTTTGTCTACTTTGGTCAATGAGCTTTTTTTGGAAACATTTCAAAGCGCCTTGATGAGCTCTTCTTTAGAAAAAGCTGAGAGTCAACCTGTGGGAGTTTGTTATGGATCTTTTTTGGATCGAGCTGATTATTATAAAAGGATCATCAGGAGTGCTTTTGCTGAAAAAAAGAGCATTGTCTTTGTGGCGCCGACTATCCGTTCTGCCGAGAATTGGTTTGCGACTTTATCCAAAGGTATCAGTGCGCATAGTGTTATCTTGCATAGCAAAAAAAACAAACGTGATCAAAAAAGCTCACTAACCAAAATCAAAAACTCAGAACGTCCGCTTTTTATTTGCACCACAGCTCAGAGTGCTTTTGTTCCCAGAACCGATATCAAAACTTTTGTTTTTGAAGATGAAGCCAGCTCTCTTTATAAACTTCATGATAGATATAGTGCTGATATGAGAGTGGTTTTGCGATGTATCTGTGATAGTTATGGGATCTCAGTCATCTATGGAGATATATTGCCAAGATTTGAGACTTTGGTCGAAGCCCAAATGACTCATCTCGCTAGAAGCTTCAATCCAGAAAAACTCGTCATCGTAAACACAGAACCTTTTAGGACACTTTTGCCTACAGAGATAGTCGAGCTTGTGAGGTATTGCCAAAAAAACAAAAAAAGTCTTTTCCTTTATACCAACCGCAAAGGCATCGCTCCTATATCAAGATGTGCTGATTGTGGCACTAGCGTCGACTGCCCAAGCTGTGGGCTACCTATCGTTTTGCGTTACAAAGTCAACTCTCTAATGGAAAGAGAGCGTATGTTTGTTTGTAGTCACTGCGCTAGTACTTTACCAGCAGATCATCATTGTGAGTATTGCGGAAGCTGGAATATTACCCCTGTTTCTGTGGGGACAGAAAGTATCAAAGAAGCTCTCGAGTCTTTGATAGATCAAGAACACATCATAACTATAGACGACGATATGTCACTCGACGATAAGCAAGCAGAAGCTTTGATAACAGAAATTCAAAAAAAGAAATTCTTTGTGATGGTTGGAACTTCCAAAATGCTTCCTTTTGTTAAAAATATTGATTTTATCGCGGTGCCGTTTTTTGATAGACTGCTCTCTACTCCATCACCTTTTACTGTTGAAGAAGTCTTGCGCTTGATAATGAGTCTTAACGAAAAAACCAAAGACACTTTTGTTGTATGTACCAAAAATCCAGACTTTCCTATAACCAAACTTCTCTCTACAAAAAAGATAGAAGAAATCATAAACACTGATATCGAAAATAGAAAAAGCTTGCTCTATCCGCCTTTTGGTACTTTGCTCAAGCTTTCAGTCACTGTGCCTGTCTCTCACGTAGAAGTAGTTTCGCAAAAGATCAAAGTGTTTTTTGAAGACCAAGACAAAACAATGCTTCCACCAAGGCGCATAAGTCCAGCGAGTATGAAGGTTTTGTGCATTTGGATTATCCAGGTGTCCAACTCTTATTTAGCTGACAACAGTGAAGCCCTCGAGTCTTTACTAGTAGACTTGCGCTATCCTTACAAAATAGAGATAAATCCAGCTAGACTTTCTTAGACGAGTGAAATATTGTTTTTATTTTTTAAACAAAAAAGGACATACTTGGTAGTATGTCCTTACAATTTTAGATTAAATTAACTTACAGATGCTCTACTTCGCTAGAAGCAGAAGCTGGTTTTTCTGTTTTTTCAATATCAGGAAAAAGATTGGCAATCGTATGGAGCACGGACGGGAGTATTTTATCCCAGGCAACGGCACCGCTTTTAGTGATATTAAATTCAAAGGAACTGGCGGTTTTAATTTCTGATATTGGTAAGTCTTTAAAAGCAGTCAAAAATTTTAATGACTCTTCACCATTTTTACAGTCTAACCAATATTTTTGTTCACATATATGTCTTTCCTGGATACCATTTTTATCATATGAATTATAAAGTTCAGTGATTAATTCAAATGGATATGCAGATTGAAATTCTGCTTTACCATTTTTCCAACAGGGCTTACTGGTGAAAAATGTAAGTTGGTCAGGATAATTGGTTTTGTTTACACGAATACTGAGACCTTTTGCCTCAAACTCGTGTAAACTCGGGTCATGAACCTTTTTTACCTTTGCAGGTGTTAGTTGGTCTTTAATCTTACTGACTTCCTCATTTGTTTTTCTGATTTCGTCAATAAGATTTTGTGACTTCTTTTCAACTTCCTGTTTAACCATCTGGTCAATAGTATGACCAAACAATTTTACAAAAATTTTTGAAAGAACGCGATTGAAAAAGTTTTTTTGACTTTTCATTTTAGTACACCGTTTTTCGTCCTTTGGTTGGTGTGTTTTTGGACTATCCTGTTTTCAGTGCTCAGGCAAGCTATTTGTTTTCCCTTCGGGGCATTCTGCAGAGTTTTCTTCTCAGCTATACAGTCTCATGACTTATCTATATCATATCATATTTTATTGCTTTTGTCAATCAATATTCATTATAGGTTTAACTCTGCAAAATATTGCACCAAGGCGTGCTTTGTGGTAGTATTTTCCCCATGCCGATGATAAACGTAGAACTAAAGAAAAACGAGCACGAAAACGCGACAAACTTGATCCGTCGTTTTACTCGTAAGATCCAAGAATCTGGAATTATTCCAAAAGTAAAGGGCAACCGATATGCTCAAAGAGACACATCAAAGCTTTCTCAAAAAACTATCGCCCTAAGAAAGCTTGCTCGCCGAAAAGAAGTTGAAAAGCTCAAAAAGCTAGGAAAGATGGAAACAAGAGATTCAAAATAGTCGATGCCAAGCCTCAAAGCTCACAATCTTTCTATAACAAAACAAAATGGCACGCTCCCACGCGTGCCATTTTTGGCTTTGAAAGAAAAAGTTTTAGGCAAAGGTTATGAACTCTCTATAGCTTTTGTTGATGAAAGAGTAGCAAAGTCTTTGAACAAAAAGTACCGCAACAAAACTTATATACCAAACACTTTGTCTTTTTCTTTGACAGAAAAAAGTGGTGAGATAGTTTTGTGTTTGAATGCTATCAAAAAAGAATACAAAAACTTTGATATGACTTACAAAAAATACCTAACATTTTTGCTCATCCACAGCATGCTTCATTTGAAAGGATTCGAACATGGGAGTACAATGGAAGACATGGAGCAAAAATATCTAAAGCTCTTTTCTTAAATTTTAAAAAAGAATGAAGCAAAACATTTCAGTTGGTATAGATATCGGAACAAAAAATACAAGAGTCGTTGTATGTGAAGAAACAGCAGAAGGTATCAAGGTGCTCGGCTTCGGCATTTCAAATACCCAAGGAGTAAGACATGGTTATATAGTTTCTCGTGATGATGTTTTGGTCAGTCTCAAAAAATCTCTAAGAGATGCTCAAACTCAAAGCGGTATCAAGATTAAACAAGCAAACATCGCTATTGGTGGAGTCGGTATAGATTCAGTCTTTAGTATCGGTAGCTCAGTTGTCTCTCGAGCTGATGGCATTATTGGCAAAGTAGACATCGAAAAAGCTATCAGTGATGGCGAGTCGGGGCTCGATCTCAAAAACAAAGTCATGCTTCATGCCTACCCTGTTTCTTTCAAGATTGATGGCAAGGAGTTTCCTGTCAGACCTGAAGGTATCTCTGGACTTAAACTTGAAGTCAGAACTTTGTTCATCACTTGTTTTGCGCAACATTTAGATGATTTGCTTGGAGTCTTCGGTGATGCAGGTATAAAAGTCCTAGGCTTCACTGCTAACCCTATCGCTACTCAGTCATTGCTTTTGACTGATTTACAAAAAAACTTTGGTTGTGCGCTTATCGATATCGGTGAAGAGACAGTCTCTGTTGCAGTTTTTGAAAACAACACCCTCATCTCTGTTCATGTTTTTGATATTGGCTCTCTAAACATCACCAAAGATTTGGCTTTGGGACTACGCATCACTCCAGAAGAAGCTGAAAGCATCAAGCTTGGTGTTGTCAGTTTTCAAAGTGTGCCCAAAAAGAAAATCGAAGAGATAGTTGAGGCTAGACTCTCTGATATATTTGAACTCATTGATAAATATTTTAAAAAGATTGGCCGTAGTGGACTTTTACCGGCCGGAGCAGTGATCATCGGTGGAGGCTCTCACATAAACAACATAGAATCTGTAGCCAAAACTATGCTCAAGATACCAGTGCGTAGAGGTTTTGTAGAATTCCCTAGTACCAAAGGCCCGATAAAAGACCAACAACTCTTGGTTGCCTACTCCCTAGCTATCTCAAGTTTTGATAAAACAAAATCAAACTCAAAAGTTTCTTCAAAATCTGAAAATGAAGGACTTCTGTCAGTACTCAAAAACTTTTTTAAGCAGTTAATGCCATAAAACAACACTAAAACTCCTTCTGTCAACGTTATTGCCCTTTTTAAAAGGTCTGATACTATATCGGTATAGTAAATAAGTGGAAAAGAGAGAAAAACTATGCCTAAAATAAGCCCTGAAATTGAAACCGCTGCACGCATCAAGGTTATTGGTGTGGGTGGATCTGGTTGTAACGCTGTTAATCACATGATAAATGCCAAAGTAAAGAACGTGGCCTTTATCGTTATGAATACTGACGTGCAAGATTTGCACAAATCAAATGCTGAGAAAAAGATTCACCTCGGTAAAAATCTTACCAAAGGTCTCGGTGCTGGAATGAATCCAGATATCGGGATGAGAGCTGCTGAAGAAACAAAAGCCGAAATCCAAGACGCTGTAAAAGGTGCTGATATGGTTTTCATCGCTTGTGGAATGGGTGGTGGAACAGGTACTGGTGGAGCGCCAGTTTTGGCTCGTGCTGCCAAAGAGCAAGGTATCCTCACTGTCGCTGTTGTGACCAAGCCTTTCTTTTTTGAAGGCAACCAGCGTATGCGCATCGCTGATCGAGGTATCGAAGAGCTCGAAAAAGAAGTTGATGCTATCATCGTTATCCCAAACGATCGCCTTCTTGCTATTGCCGGCAAAGACACTACTTTCAAAGACGCTTTTGCAAAGTGTGACGAAGTTCTACGCCAAGCTGTAGAAGGTATCTCAGAGCTTATCTCCTCTCCAGGAATCATCAACGTCGACTTTGCTGACATGAAGAGCGTGCTTACTGATGCCGGTACCGCTCTTATGGGAGTTGGGTTTGCTTCAGGAGACGATCGCGCAGAAAAGGCTGCTGTACAAGCTATCAACTCTCCACTTCTTGATATCTCTATCAACGGCGCCAAAGGTGTGCTCTTTGCTATCTCTACCAACGACGACCTTACAATGAGCGAATTCCAAGACGCTGCCAAGGTCATCACAGAAAGCATAGACAAAGATGCTCGAGTCATCATCGGAACTATTTCTGATGATCGCATCAAAAAAGGTGAAATGAAAATCACAGTTATCGCGACCGGCTTCCCTACTGAAGGCACCAAAAAGAACAATCTCTTTGGCTCTCAAACTCCACAACAAATCTTCAATGCTCCAAAAATAGAAAAGAAAGAAGATATAAATCCTATGGTTCAAAAGCCAGAGGCAAAATCTGAAGAATCTGAAGTCGTAGATGGTGACAACACCGAAGAAGACTGGGGCGCAATACCAGCGTTTCTAAGAAGAAATAAAAAATAGCTGTTTTGGAAAAACTCCCGACTCGGGAGTTTTTCTCTTTGTGATATAATTCTCTCTATGCAATACGAACTTATCATTATTGGTGGAGGGCCGGCAGGTTGTAGTGCTGGTGTTTATGCTGCCAGAAAACAGCTCAAAACCTTACTAGTGACATCTGAATTTGGCGGACAAAGTGTCGTCTCAGATGATATCCAAAACTGGATTGGGACACCACACATCTCTGGAGCAGAGCTAGCCAAGAGCCTCAAAGCCCACGTAGAGGCCTACAAAGGCTCTTACGTAGAGATAGTGGAAGGTGTGACTGTATCACAGGTATCCAAGGCCGGAGAGCATTTTGAGGTCACTCTTTCCTCTGGAGAAACCTTCACTTCAAAGGCAGTTCTGGTAACTGCTGGTTCAAGCAGGCGTAAACTCGAAGCAATAAGCGCTGATAGACTTGAACACAAAGGACTCACCTACTGTGCTTCTTGTGATGGCCCACTTTTCTCTGATATGGATGTGGTAGTCGTCGGTGGAGGCAACGCTGCCTTTGAAACTGTCGCTCAGCTTTCAGCTTATTGCAAAAGTGTGACACTTATTCATCGTAACGAAACCTTTAAAGCCGATGAAATAACAGTAGAAAAGATTAAACAAGATCCCAAAGTCCGCATCATCACCAACGCCGAGACACTAGAAGTCTTGGGAGAAAACTTCGTCTCTGGTATCAAGATCAAGCACAAAGACACTGGCGAAGAAGAGACCTTAAACATCTCTGGAGTCTTCGTAGAAATAGGACAAATCTCAAATGGTGGCTTTATGGCTGGACTTGTAGACGTAGATAGTACTGGCAAGATAGTCATAGATCCATGGACACAACGCACTTCTACAGATGGTATTTGGGCTGCTGGAGACATCACCAACATCCGCTACCACCAAAACAACATTGCCTCAGGAGATGCTGTCAAAGCCATCGAAGACGCGTATCTCTGGATAAAGCATAGAAAATAAAAAAGTCAGCTTCGTTTTTATGAAGCTGACTTTGCGTTTTCATCTAAGTCAGAAAATAGTTTTAAGATTTTTCCATTACGAACAGTAGGCGCTAATGTTTGGACATTTTTAAGGATTTTTTGTATCCATTTTTTAGGAGATTCTTCCGAAAAAAGTTTTCCCTTACCAATAATGCCTTGTAAGCGCAACAGCTGAACCTTGTCGACATAGCCTGAATAAAGAGTAAGAGCTTGTATGGAGTTTTTTTCAACCACCTTGCGCTTATCTTTTTTATTCATTACTACGTCATTAAGATCAAAAAGTGAAAGCATTTGAAAACTTTCAATAAGGTTCTTAACCCTTATTTTATAGTCTTCAACTTTGATTTTTGGATGTATAAGCAGATAATCAGTTTCTTGATCAACTATTTTCAATCTAGTTTTTTGATCAATAGCCTGAACTTGGGTTATCCTATATACCTCAAGCGCATTGCCGTAAGATATCAATCTTGCTTTTACGGCCAATTTAATCTTATCTGGTAAATCACAAAACCAAATTGCTTTTTTAACTCTTTCCGCAGAAAAACCTACTTTTTTTGAAAATCCTGAAATAGTTAGACCTTCCTCAATTTCCTTTAGATAGTCATAGTAATTTCTTAAAGCCTGAGCCTCTTCTTCAACTGGAGGTTTAATATATAGGTTTTCTCTAAACTGAATGCTTTTTGCGCGCTCCAGTCTTTGATTAACACCCATATTTATTTTAATCTTCCCATAAACAAGTGCTCCATGCTTCTTGTAACATTCTCCTGGCTTAAGAAGTTTTTGATTTTCATGAGCTTCTTTTTTGCATTCACTACAACCTTGTTCCCAAAGAAGTTGATGCGCTCTAAATCGACGTTCTCCAGCAATTAAAACATAAAACCATTTTTGATTTTTTTGATCTTGCTCAAAAGGCATACCATGAGTAGATACTTCTTTTTTTGATATTTTACTTAAGATATCGACATAGCTATAAAAGTCTTTTTCTGAAAACCTAAAAACTATGCTCGGTTGTATAACATCATCATTAGCAATATCATCAGCTAGCTCCTGTAGCTCTAATGGATCAAATGTTTCTCTTACTTGAGGAAAGCGTATTACTAAATTAAGGGGAAGATATGTGACTACAAAATTAGGCTTTGTTGTACTTAGATGTTTGATTGTTTGTTTGTCAAAAAGACTTTTTCTCATCTTTACATTATGTTTGTTCTATTATAGTAGCTCCTTAGTAAATATGTAATCTTGTCAAAAATTAAAAGAGTTATATAAAAAAGCCTTATATTACAAAGGCTTTTAAAAGGATTCAAATTCAATTCCACCATTAGGAGAAGGTTTCAGATTTCCATACTGTCCAGAAAAGAGTCCGTGGTTTAGACGATTTTTTATAGGGTCTGTATAGCGAGCAGTTTCTTTTTTCGTTTCTTGTCTTATACCTACCCAAATCATAGCACAAACACCTCGGGGCTTTTTATTGGCGAGATTAGAAAGTGTTTGCAAATACCATTCTGTTGCGTCATAGATAGCTTTTGTAGGAGATTGACTTGTGGTCCGACTTCTAAACACACGTTTTCTGTCACAACCGAAAGCTCGTGTTATCCAAACATCGTCAACAATAGCATCTTCTACTGGCCCCATTGCACTCGCAAACATTTTAATCTTCCTACCATTTTTTAGTAGGTTTTCTGGATTAGTGAGAGACTCACCTTTCTTTAATAAATTTAAATGGTGAAGCTGGGCATCAAGAAAACCTCTGAAAGCACTCTTTATCACCTTCCTATCTTTTTTGCTTCCAACCAAGACATCATGGATCTCATTTTTATAGTATTGATCTAGTGCTTTAAAAGACTTTGTCACATTTGAAGGAAGAGTTGCTCTGATAGAAGTAATTGCCAGAAGTGATTTTATAAGTTCTGGGCTAAATTCTGGAAAAAGCTCAGAAATTTCTTTGCCCGTTTCCTCGTACCAAAACTCATGATTCGAACCATTGTTTATGTATCTAGCTATCTTCCCAAACACGAGAGGCGGTTTTGAGTTAGGTAGTTTTTTACGAAATTGGCTTTTAAAACTCAAAATACTTTTGTGACGCTTTTTTAATTCGACAGCGCCAGAAACAAAAATATCTCTTAACTCAGTAGTTGATAGTAAGTTTTTATTTCTTGAATTTTTTGAAGGATCTTTTTTGAACCAAAGGCTTTCTTTGTTGATAAAATTTTTAATATTATCTAATGTAGAATGACTAACTTTGTTTCCTTTACAAAATAATTCTAAAAGAAGCGTGTCCTGCTCTTTTGGTTCAACTTTATGAATTGTTTTAACGCCTAACAGATAAGCATATGGCACTAATATAAAATCAAGATTTGGAAACTCTTCTTCGTAATGGTGATCTTTAGGGATGGCTTTTTGCGGTGAATTTGAATTTTCATTTAAATCAACGAACAATTTTTGTTGCATTTATATAAGATTTTGTTTCTATCTTACGTAAATAACCTTACTAGTCAAGGATTTGGTGCGCGATACAGGGATCTCCTTCGTCTCTCACCTTGTCAGTCACAAGGCTCGGGCTAGGCACCGCCTCGCTTGATTTTCTGCTGAAAAATCATAGCTCCGGCGTTCGAGTCCCTGGCGCACTATAAAGCAGTTTATAGTGCTTATCGCGCATAAAAACCTTATGGTTTTTATTTGGTGCGCGATACAGGGATCGAACCTGTCACCTCTACAATGTCAATGTAGCGCTCTAACCATATGAGCTAACCGCGCGCGTATTTTGTTGCTAATAAACAAGGAAATAATACCAGATTACTTCCCTATTTGCCAATAATCAGATTTTGTGTTAAAAATAAGAAAACAAAACCTTTTGATATGTTAACAAAAGTAAATACCAGCTGGCTTGAAGCCGATATCTCTTTCTTCCCTTTTTTCAAAAAGGAAACGGTTGACTACAAAAAGTATCTTCCGAAAACAGTTTGCGAAAAAAATATTGTCGGCGTAGCAAGTTTGCCACCGTATTTTCCAAACAGACTTAACTTTTTTAAGGAAAATGGTAAAACCTACTTTGGTAAAAATAAACCCTTAGTTTTTTCTTTTTTTGATTACCCTTTACTCGAAGAAACGACCCTGGATGAGTACTGGAACCAGATAATGCTTACTTCTCAAAAAGAAGATTGCCCTAGTGTTTGGATCTTAGCGCCAAATGAGTTGTGTGACTTTTTGTTTAAAATCCATATAAGAGAAGAATCTGAAAACTTTTACCTCCATGGGACAGAAAAAGAAAATGATTGCTATTTTGCAGTAGAATATATTGCAGGTAAAATCGACCTTCATTTTCTATTCTAAGTCTTTCAAAGCTATCCCCAAAAAGGGATAGCTTTTTGATTTTTTGAGAACTCATGTTAGAATGTTTTCGCTATAGCCCTATCGTCCCCGCCTGCCATCGCAAGCTCAGGCGTTGCGGGCAGGTATCGGTTAGGACACAAAAAGTATATTGCAAACAAAATAAAACAAATGGCCCTATCGTCTATCGGTTAGGACACAAGCTTTTCAAGCTTGGAAGCGGGGTTCGATTCCCCGTAGGGTCACAAAATTGCATCGCAATTTTTGACTTTTGCTTTTGCAAAAGGAATCGAACAGATTGGCGGTTTACGAGCACATCAGTGCTTGTCGACAATCTGGTGCCCAGAAACTTTTGAGTGACTGACGAAAAAGTTTCGAGGGAGATTCCCCGTAGGGTCACAGAGTAAAAAAGAAAAAGCTGATCAGTAATTATTGATCAGCTAGTTGAAGTAATTGATTTATGAATTGAGAACGTTTACCGAGGGGAATTGTTTTTTGAAGTGATGGATAATACAAAAGCATATTTCAGTCCAAGAGTAAGATTCTTGTTTCGTAAGTAAAAACCCTCTTTCTTTGCTCAGTGATTCACACTCACTAAATATTGTTTGATTGAAATAAGTCATTTCCTTAAGAAAAATATTAATTTCTTTTAACATCTCTTTTGAGGGTACACCTTCTCCTTCAAAAATAAATTTCTTGGTTTCGGACTCTTCTGGACCAACCAGTCTCATTATATATGTCATGTGTTGATTTTTTATGACATTATCATTTCCTTTAAATTTGTCAATATTCGATTCCGGCTACAATAGGTCGCAGATTTTTGGAAAATAAAAAGTTCCCCCGCAGAGCAGAGGAACGAAGACTACTTTTTTAATGAATCAGTGATCAATTTTCTGATAGTATCACAGCTTGAGACAAAAGGCGTATTGCCTGTGTTTGCTTCCAGTATAGTACCATCAGAAGCAATATACATAGCAAGAAAACTCACTGGATCCCAGCCTGTTCTTAGTTTTTGACGGCAACATAAGCTAAAATTTCCATCCACAATAAAGTGTTCTAGTCCCTCTTTCATTACAGCCAGGGAGACTTTTAATGAATACAAACCAAGCTTAAAAGCATATTTCCCCCAAAAGGGATGATCTGTTCTAAAACTTTGGTCGAGACTGAAAATTTCACGATGAATAAGACTATGAAGTTTCCAAAAGGATTCAATGCTGTTTCCATGTTGTACATACGGAGCAAAGTTTGCACATATTCCCATACCATAAATAAGTAACATGGAATATTCTGCCACCATACTCTCAATCTTGCCACTTAATTCAACCTTGCTTACTTTTTCGAGAACGTCATAAGTTGCGGATAGGAATGTGCCGACGTCAAGACTGGGAGGAGTTCTTAGTGTGGCGTTGTAAAAAGAAACTAAATTTTCCTCAGCCTCTTTTAGTAGTGCTATGTTTTTTGAAAGCACCGCAAGCTGGTCTCCCCACTTAGGAATGTTGTTCTCAGCATCATAATTTACTGACCGAGTTCCTTTTTTCATGTTAAAGAGCTGGTTGATAATGGAAGGATTTGTAATTTCCATTTTTTTGCCTTGCTACCCCAAGGACTTTAATTTATAAGTAGAGATGAATGGATTTTGTGGCATAGCCCATTCAATGCCCCGATATGCAGTATCGGCTACTGAAAAGCACTATATCGTGTTGCTTATTCGTACGGAGGGCAAGGATACTATACTTCACCTTGTATTCCCTCATGCTCTAAAACTACTATAGACTTTAAATTTGTCAATAAAGGGTTTCAAAACTCACTATAAAGGGTCACGGATCAAAAAAATAAAAAGTCCTGAAAATTCCAGGACTTAGCAAAAAACTTACTTTTGATCAGGATGATCAAAGAATGATTCATCAAGTGGAGTGATGATCATTTTTGTTTTTCCGATACCGCAATCAGGGCCGCTCCATGTCCCAATCCAGATACCATTTTTCTTTTCTTTAAAAAGATAATCTATCAGGGGACGTCTTTGATACTGTTTTTTGAAAGAGATAAGGCTTTCAGAAAAGTTGAAATCATGTATTAATGACTCTCCCCAAGGGTCACTCATATTACCACTAATAATTTCAGGGTCTTCATCATTTGGTCCAACCACTGCGTGGAACATGGCGTACCTCATCACAGCACTAATCATAACCGCAGCACCAATACCAGGTTTATGGCCTATACCAAAGGTATGTCCTTCCTGAAATATAATTCCTTGCAAAGAAAAAATTTTTTGTTTCATTCTTTAAAGTTTTTGATAGACTAACATTTTAAGAACACTTGTCAATATTTAGCTCCGAAACTCACTATAAGTTACAAATAAAAAACCCTTCATTGGCATTATTAATGAAGGGTCTCAAAAGAGTTTTTATATTTCTCTAAAAAACATGGTTGTTATCATACAGTTTCTTGTTTAACGGATTTCGCTGTATGTGTTTTTTATGAAATATTGAGTTTGTAAAATGTTCTTTAGAAAGCAGTTTTGACATAGGTCTCTACTGAACATATTGATGCAAGGTTGAACCGTATAAGCCTTGCGATATGTTATTCCAAAATCATTAAACTCATGCCTGTTTGTGAAAGAATGTTTATTACTATAATCATAGCATCTTATACTCTTTTTGTCAAGAGTGTGTCATTGCGACCATAGGTTGTATTTATCCCACCACACCTTTCAAAAAAGGCAACGATTTGCTATAGTGTGGCCATGAAAATCTTGAGCATAGAAACCTCATGTGACGAAACTGGCATAGCCATACTTGAAAGTGGCGCAGAAAACACTGTGGCTATCTTGGGCAATGCACTTTCCTCTCAGATAGAAATCCACGCACAATACGGCGGGGTCTTCCCTAGCCTTGCCAAGCGTGCTCATGCAGAAAAGATTACATTTCTCATCCAACAAGCTCTCTCAGACGCTGAGCTTCTGGAAGCGATTGATCAGCCTGCTGAAGACATAGAAAACAAACTTTCATTTTTGGATGAAAAAGAAACAGATCTCAAAAAGCATTTGGAACCATTTCTCACTTACTACAAAAAGCCTGACATCGACTATATCGCAGTGACTGTCGGCCCAGGGCTTGAACCAGCTCTTTGGGTGGGAGTCAACACCGCTAAGGCATTGTCTAAGATTTGGGATATACCAGTTGTGCCTATCAACCACATGGAAGGTCACGTCGTCACAGCAGTTTTCCAAAGGATAAATGAACAGGACTTTGTACTTGCGCCTATCGATACACCGATACTTGCTCTCCTTGTCTCTGGCGGACACACAGAGCTAGTACTTTGTAATGAACTCGGCACTTATGAAAAAATAGGTCAAACTCGCGATGATGCTGTTGGTGAAGCCTTTGACAAAGTAGCTCGCATGCTTGGTCTACCTTATCCAGGAGGCCCTGCTGTTTCAAAGCTAGCAAAAGAATATAGAGAATCATTCGACAAAGCTCAGGACAAGAATCCTTTTGTAATGCCAAGGCCGATGATGCATAGTGGTGACTATGACTTTTCTTTCTCTGGTATCAAGACAGCAATGCTTTACACAATAAGAGACCTCACAAATCAAAACACTAGAGAGCTCACTGATGAAGAAAAAATGGCTCTAGCTTGTGCCTTTGAAGATGCTGCTATAGAAGTCTTGGTGCACAAAACACTTAAAGCTATAGAAGAATACGGCGCGCAAACTGTCATCGTTGGCGGTGGTGTCGCTGGCAATACTTACCTCCGTGAACAACTTGGAAGCTCCGCCTCCAAGTTGGATGTGACAGCTCTATTTCCTGAACAATGGCTCGCCACTGACAATGCAGTGATGATAGGCATGGCGGGAATGCTGAAATCATTTTCTGGAGAAATAAAAACCGCTTCCAGCGATGAACTGAAAGCGGATGGAAATTTGAGCCTTTGATATACTTATTCTTTTTTGAAAATTAATCTCGACAGAAAAGCAGACGCCGTACCTACAATTGCTATAAGTGTAGATACTCCAAAAATAGCGCCTGTAAAAGTTGTATCATGGAAAAATATTTCATAACCAAAGGCTACTAGAACACCATAAGCTAACAAAATAAAAAATGATAAGAAAAATTTTTCTTTTATTATCGTAATAGAAACCAATCCCCCTATCAAATAACCGAGAACTACACTTTTTGATAAAAATAATCCAAAGGTCGTTTTTGTCAAAATAGTAGATTCAAAAAAATAGTAGATTCCTGTACCAATACTAAAAAATAGTACTAACATATACAGAAGTCTTGATTTCAAAATATTTTTCATATTAGTTTATTTTTCTTTAAATTACACACTTTTTATACTTTTGTCAATACATCTCCTCAAAAAGCTAAAAAAGTGTTATTATTAGGGCATGAATTCTGAGCAAAGGCCTCAAAATGTGCCTGAAAAGCTGTTACAACCCTACAACCCTTATCTTGAGGAAAAGGTGGCTTATGAACTTTGGGAAAACTCTGGATATTTCAATCCTGTCAAAATGATCGCAGATGGGCACACTGACGCTGACGCAACTCCTTACACTATCATCATGCCTCCACCAAACGTAACTGGTATTCTCCACATGGGGCATGCTCTTATGTTAACTGTTGAAGATATTTTTATACGCTACAAACGTATGCAAGGATTTCGTACTCTTTGGCTACCGGGTACTGACCACGCAGCTATCGCTACTCAATCAAAAGTAGAAAAAGAAATACAAAAAAAGGAAGGTAGATCCCGCTACGACCTAGGCCGAGAAGAGATGCTCAAACGCATAGAAGTATTTGCACAAGAAAGTCACGATACTATTGCTAATCAAATACGTGTGATGGGATCTTCATGTGACTGGTCTCGCGAAGCTTTTACTCTCGATGAAAAACGCACCAAAGCAGTGCGCACAGTGTTTAAAAAAATGTATGATGATGGACTTATCTATCGTGGACATCGCATCGTCAACTGGGATCCAAAAGGTCAAACCACTATCTCTGATGACGAAATAGTCTACGAATCTCGTAAATCAGTACTTTATACTTTTAAATACTCACCTGATTTTCCTATCGCTATCTCTACCACTCGTCCAGAAACAAAAGTTGGCGATGTAGCTGTAGCAGTACATCCTACTGATGATCGATACACAGGGTATGTTGGCAAAGAATACGATGTCGTATTTTGCGGTGCACCTATTCATATCAAGATCGTCGCTGATGAAGCTGTAGAAAAAGACTTTGGTACTGGAGCACTCGGCGTAACTCCTGCACACTCTCTCATAGACTGGGAAATGGCTACTCGGCATAACCTTTCTTATTCTCAAGTCATCAGTGAATACGCAAAAATAACTAATATCCCTGAAAGCTCTCCTTTGTACGGAAAAAAGGTTAGTGAAGCACGAGAAGGTGTTGTTGCATGGCTTCGCGAAAATAATCTTCTTATTGAAGAAAAAGAAATAGATCAAAATGTAGCGACCGCAGAACGTACTGGTGGTATCATCGAACCACTTCCAAAGCTCCAATGGTTTATCAACGTCAACAAGCCTATACCAGATCGTGATAACAAAACTCTCAAAGAGCTTATGCGTGAACCTGTAGCAAACGGGGATATAAAAATAGTACCTGACTATTTTGGAAAGACTTATTTTCACTGGATAGATAATCTAAAAGACTGGTGTATTTCTAGACAGATATGGTACGGGCACAGAATTCCTGTTTGGTATAAAAAAATACCAATACAAGAAGTTGAGAGTTTTGAAATGAAAGAACCATACCTCTCACAAGCAATAGAAAGTGGTGCATATGCCGAAAAACAATATTGTGGTATTGATGCTCCATTGGAAGAAGGCTGGACACAAGACGAAGATACTCTCGATACATGGTTTTCTTCTGCCTTGTGGACATTTTCTACGCTCGGCTGGCCTGACAATATAGAAGATTTAAAGATATACCACCCTACTGATATGCTTGAGACTGGGTACGAAATCCTATTCTTTTGGGTAGCTCGCATGATCCTGATGACAAAATACACTCTTGGTGAAATTCCATTTAAAACAGTTTACCTCCATGGAACAGTACGTGACGGCAAAGGACAAAAAATGAGTAAGTCTCTAGGCAACGGTATTGATCCGCTAGACATAGCACAAAAATACGGATCAGATGCAGGACGCATGGCTCTTGTTGTAGGAACTGCCCCCGGTACCGATAGTAAAATCTCAGAAGACAAAATCAAAGGTTACAAACTCTTTGCCAACAAGCTTTGGAATATCACCAGATTTATTCTCTCAAACTCGCAAGATATGGATATGGGCGCCACATATACTGATAGAGATCAAGAACTTCTGTCACAGTGGAAAAATGAACTTGGCAAAATCACACAAGACATAGAAGAGTATTCTCTTCACACAGCCTCAGAAGCTATCTATCACTATATCTGGGACACACTAGCCTCAACAATTCTTGAAGAAAGTAAACCTCTTCTTACAAGTGATGACCTAGTTGTAAAACAATCTCGCCAAAAGCTGTTGTATACTCTACTTACTGAGAGCATCACAGTACTTCACCCATTTATGCCATTTGTGACAGAGACTATATGGCAAATGTTGCCTCATAAAGAAAAACCATTACTTATGATTTCAAAATGGCCTGGAGTATAGACACATCACATATAACATTTGCTCTTTTTACAGGATTGTTACCCTCTCTTATTTGGCTTTATTTTTGGCTCCGTCGTGACCGCAAAAACCCGGAACCGTTTTTTCTTTTGACAATATCCTTTCTTTTAGGAGCTGGGGTTGTACTTATAGCTGGTCTTTTACAAAAAGAAGTCAAAGACTTTTTTATAAATGAACAAGTCAGAATAGCTATCTGGGCTGGAATAGAAGAAGTTTTGAAGTTTTCTGTTTTTTATCTAGTCGCTTATAGAAGCAAAGCCAACAATGAAGCTATAGATCCAGCGATGTATCTCATCACTATAGCGCTTGGCTTTGCGGCTCTTGAAAATACTCTTTATATCTTGAAGCCTGATGTTTCTTTTAGTATCACTGCTGGACTTTTGACTGGAGGGTTGCGGTTCTTTGGCTCTACACTTTTGCATGTTATAGCTAGTGGCTTTATCGGAATAGTTGTAGGATTGGCTCCAAAAGAAGTGCGGGGGTTGTTTATGATTTTTGGTCTTGCTGGAGCAACATTTTTGCATAGTACTTTCAATATCTTTATTCTCAAAAACACAACTGCCAGCTTCTTGCAGATATACGGCTACTTGTGGGTCAGTGCTATTATCAGCCTTGTGATACTTGAGAAACTTAACCGCATACCCCCAGAAGAATCCACTACTTAAGATTTTGGATTGTGTTACAATATAAACATGAAAAAAAGATCATTTTTTGAAAGATTAGCGGGCAACCTTCGTTTTGATGACAACGAAGAAGATGTTGAAACACAAGAAACAAAAAACCCTGTTTTACAAAAAGAAGAATCGAAGGTAAACACGGTTTTGCCAACAAAAGAGATTGAAGAAGTCGGGGAATTGCCAGTAGACGTTTATGAGACCAACAATGAAATCATTATCCAAGCTCTAATAGCTGGAGTTTTGCCAGACAATCTTTCTATCGCTATCACTCGAGAAAATGTCTCTATCAAGGGTCGCCGAGAAGAAAATAAGACTATTTCCCCAGAACAATATTCTATAAAAGAGCTTTATTGGGGTAGTTTTGCCCGTTCTGTGGATTTACCAGCGGAAGTAGACATAGACAACGCTGAGGCTATCGAGCGCCATGGAATGCTCATGATCAAGCTACCAAAGACTGATAGAGGAAGAAAGACAGTGCTAAAAATCAAGTCTATCTAACAAAAAGGCCTCCATTATATGAGGCCTTTTTGTATTCTTGACGAAAAGATGTATACATTATAATATTCAAAAAACTAAACTCTTTGTTATGGAAACAAAAACACAAATAGATATTGAAAAAATGTCTAAAGAAACAAGTATCCCTGTCTTCAAAATAAGAAAAGCATTAGGAATGCCAGCGGAAGAAGTATGCACTGCAAAAACTGCTCAAGAAGCAAAAGATATGTGGGATAAAGCTACTCCCATATGGCCAGCTATTATTACACAAGCATGGTATGAATTGTCTCTTAAGGAGGCACTAACTGCATCTTCGTTTGTTGAAGCAAAAAAAGTTTTTGATATTGCTCCTGCTGGATCCCAGGCAAAAATGGTAGCACGAAAAAAAATGTTTGAGTTTGCAACGACCATTGAGCAGATTGATAGGATGTTTATAAACTTCCGATCTGTTAGTGAAGAGCTTGTATTTATGCAGAACAAGTTGATAGATCTGCTAATCCAGGAGATAGAAGGAACAGAAGATGTGGGCAGATTAGGAAGAATTTATAACTCCTATCCATACCTGGAAGTACAAATTCCTGCAAGAAAAAAATGGATCCTGTGCTGTAAAACAATTGAGGAATTAAAAAAAGCAGATTTTGTGAGTGATCATCATGGTTATCACGAATCCAATGCTTACGAATTCCGGATCTTAATTGCTAAGAGGTGGCTGGAGCTTGCTGTTACTCAAAGCGATGTATGGATTGCTACCCACAACATGGCACCTAAGGATTCCGATGTGCAAATTGAGGGTATTAAAAAATTGGCTACATTTTTTTAATACCACTAAACCATCTTGATTAGTAAAAAATAATTGAGGTGGTTTTTTAATTTCTAGTTAAAAAAAGACTTTTGTGCTCAGGACCAGACTTGAACTGGTGACATCTCCCTCTTCAGGGGAGCGCTCTACCAACTGAGCTACCTGAGCAAGTGAGGATCAAAAAATAGTTTACTATCATTTTGTCCGAACGCCGCTCAGGAAAGCTATGCTTACCTGAGCAAACGAAACAACTTGGTTATTAATTCCCTTTAAGCTGATTGATAATATCAGTCAGGCTACCTACTTCTGGAAGTGCTGTTTGGATTTGTTGTTGTGTATTTTGAATACCTGTATAAGCTTCTATAAGCTGGCTTATATAAGGCTCAATATAATAAAAAGCACCAAAAGTTGCAAGAATTATTATGGACCAATAAAAGATACGGAATATTTGAGAATTTTTTTGGACTCGACGAACCCTATGAACCATGTCATAGGTTTTGTCTAGCTTCTCCTCAATGCTTTTCAAACGAGCATCTATATTTGGATCCATAGTAGCTATATTAGCACAAATAACTATAAAATCTAGCCTTTTTTAGAAAGTTTCTTTAAAAACCAACCAACTATAGGTACAACCACTGAGGCTCCTATCATCAAAGAAAGAGTAAGTATACCCACATTGAAATCCTTGAGATAAGATCCGAAAATATACCCTGAAAGGATAACCACAATAGCCCAAAAGGCTGAACCGACTAAAGACAAAGCTAGAAACTTCCTATAGTGCATCTTGCTTACACCCGCCAAAAATGGGGCTATTGTCCTAACTACGGGGATAAATTTTGATATCAAGATCGCCCACACTCCGTATTTTTTAAAGAACTTTTCTGTTTTTTCTATATGACTTTCAGGTACTTTTTTAAGAAATGTCGATGAAGATCTTTTGTTTCGCAAAAATTTACCAATAGCATAACCCAAAATATTACCCAGAAATCCTGCAATAAAAACAATAGCTACTATATAAATAAGATTTATTATTTTTTGTTGTGCAAATAAGCCTAAGCTAAAAAGTAAACTGTCGCCAGGCAAGAAAAAACAAGGAAGTATTCCTGTTTCTGAAAAAACTATAGAAAACACCAGCAGGTAGATTATAGGTTCTGAAAAATTTAATAAAGTTTCCATATATGTGCCCTCAGTATGAATCGAACATACATCTTACCCTTAGGACGGGTCTGCTCTATCCATTGAGCTATGAAGGCAAAAGCCCCAAGATAAAGGCTAATATTTATTTTGCTAAAAGCAAGTCGGAGAGCATTTTCTCTTGAAAACCAACAAGCACAGTATCTTCCACTCTGATAACTGGTACTCCAAGTTGTCCAGTGAGCTCTATCATTTCCTTTCTTTTCTCTATGTCAGAACCCACATTGTGCTCTGTATAAGCAATATTGTTTTTTTTGAAAAACTCCTTTGCTAATTGACAAAAGTGGCATGATGCTGTGCTGTAAATAGTAACTTTTTTCATAGATTAAAAATTATTTTATATAAGCATTATTATATCACACTACCTCAAACCTAGAGCTCTAAGTATAGAATCCCAAAATCTCTTTATACCCACACGCTTTACTGCATTATCATCTGGACTACTATCTTTGTTTATCACTATTATTCCCTCTCCTTCTTTGACTAGCCTATAACTATCTCTAAAGACTTTTTCTTTACCCTCTGGTGTTTCTAGAAATAGATTTGAGTTTATAAGGTTTTCTTTTTTTAGCTTTAGTTCAACTTCTTCTTTTTTAAGCTCAGAGATATGTCGACGAATAGATAGGTATTTTTTTGTGAGATCGACAACAGAAGAAAGTATCATAAAAAAAACCAGCAAGGCAACAATAAACAAAAGGATGGTTTTGGGGCTATAATTTCTGTTTTTTTTGATATGTTGTTTTGGGGGCATATTTTTGTTAGTATGCTTATTATATGCTATTTAATCACAATAACAGAAGAAGAGTCGCTTTGGTCTGGAAAGTCTTTGCTATTATCATAATACTTTCTATGGCTCTTTTTTCTCTACCTGGGCTTTTCCTATAAAGTTCTCTAATCTCTATCTCGCATTACTTTTATAAAGACTTCATGTGGGACATTTACTGAAGCGTGCTCACGCATCTTTTTCTTACCCTTTTTTTGTTTATCGAGAAGTTTATTTTTGCGACTGACATCACCTCCATATAAGTAGCCGGTCACGTCTTTTCGAAATGCTTTGAGAGTTTTGGAAGCAATAATCCTGCCTCCAACTTTTGCCTGGATTTTCATTTCTACCATTTGTCTTGGCATAATGTTTTGGAGTTTTTCTACAAACTTATCTGCCTCTTCTTGGACTCGGCGTTTAGAAACAACACGAGTAAAGGCATGCATAGGTTCATCTCCGATCAAAATATCCATACGAAGTACATCAGCATCTCGCATCGCACTGCCGTCATAAGAGATAGAAGCATAGCCGGAGGTGATACTTTTGAGTTCATCAAAAAATCCTCTCATAAGTTCGCGAAGTGGTATCTGCATTTTCACCCGAGAGCGATTGTCTCCAAATTGCTCTATCTCTCCTACCTCTGCTTCATGATCGTACAAAAAAGGCATAAGTCCTCCGACATATTCAAGAGGTGTAATAATAGCAGCGTTTACCCAAGGTTCTTTTATAGATTGTATTATGCCATCATCTGGAAAAAGATGCGGAGAATAAACTATCCTCTTTTCTCCTCCCCGCACTACAACTTCATAAGTGATTGATGGCAGTGTGACGATAAGGTCGATATTGAACTCTCTCCTTAGTCTTTCTGTGATTATCTCTAGGTGAAGCATCCCCAAGAAACCACATCTATAGCCTCTACCTAGAGCGCCAGAGACCTCTTCTTCGTAAGAAAAAGCACTATCAGAGAGTCGCAATCTTGCCAAAGCCATTCGGAGTTCATCAAAGTCATCCTGACTCTCTGGGTAAACAGATGCCCATACCACAGGGCTTGGTTGCTCATATCCTAGTAGAACTTTGGTTTGTTTTTTAGGGTCAATTATTGTGTCTCCGACAGAGGCAATACCTGGCTGTTTGATACCAGTAACTATAAAGCCTATCTGTCCAGCTTCCAAAATAGGAGTTGTGGTTTCAGCTGGTTTAAATACCCCAACATCAAGGACTTGGAAGTTTTGCTTAGCAGCAGCAAAAGAAAGGGTATCACCGCGCTTGATAGCTCCGGAGAACATTCGCACAAAGACTATCACACCTTTATGGTTTGAATAATTAAAATCAAAAATCAAAGCCTGGGGGTCTTTTTGTATTTCTTCTTTTGGAGCTGGAACTTTTTGTATTATTTTGTTTAGCAATTCCAAAACACCTTCACCTGATCTACCTGAGACTTTCATCACATCATACTCTTCACAATCTAGTAGTGAACAAATCTCAAGTGTAGTTTCTTCGACTCTTGAAAGTGGTGAGTCAACCTTGGTTAAAACAGGGATAATAACTAGCCCAGAATCTTTGGCCATACTTAAAGTGGTGAGAGTTTGAGCTTGGACTCCTTGAGTAGAGTCGACAAGCAAAAGTGAGCCCTCGACCGCTTTTAAGGCTCTAGAGACCTCGTAAGAGAAGTCTATATGCCCAGGAGTATCAATGAGGTTAAGCATGTATTCTTGACCTTCAAGCTTATGCATCATTCGGACTGGTTGCATTTTGATAGTGATGCCACGCTCTCGTTCAAGCTCCATAGAATCGAGCACTTGGTCTTTCATTTTACGCGCCTCTATAGTGCCTGTGATTTCTAGCATTCGGTCTGCCAAGGTGCTTTTGCCGTGGTCAATATGAGCAATAATAGAAAAGTTGCGTATGTGTTTTAAATCCATAATTATTCAGCAAATATAGCATAAAAAAGCTGTTTTTGCTTATAAATCAGACTGTTCTGGGACAATGGGTTTAGCGCGCCAAAATTTGGATTTTAGGGTTTCTGTAAACAAATATATGTCTTCGTTTTTTAGCAGTATCAAAACCAGGGCATAAATAGCTATTCCAAAAACTCCAGCCAAAAATCCTTGCAAAAGCACCCCTACAAAAGTAGCCTGATCTACCCCAACCCCCAAAAGAGTGAGGGCGATATAGATACCAGTCGAAGAAATAATCCCTGCTCCTAAGGTGTGCAAAAGTGTCTTTTTTATATCGTGCTCTTTATTTGCTACTTTAGTTTCTTTGTGGAAATAAATCCAAAGCAAAACTGCATTTGTGATTTGCCCTATAGAAAATCCAAGTGGTAAAAGCAAAACTGCTGTACCTGAGACTCCATCAACTCTCAAAAGAGATGTGATAAAGTTTTCAAAAACTAAACTATTTTTGAAAGCCAAAAGTAGTAGCGCAGTAGAGATAACTGTCACAAAAAGTCCTATGAGATTTATCTTCAAAGGAGTTTTGGTGTTGCCCTTAGCATAAAATCCCCTAACCAAGATCAGGATCAGGCTTTGTGCTGTTATAGAAATAGAAAACAAAGCTAGTGCTCCAGCTACAAGACGTGTGTCGTTCCAAGAAAATACTCCACTACCAAGAAGCAGTCTTACTATTTGAGCTCTCAAAACAATAAAAAACAAAGCAAATGGTATAGAGAAAAACAATATATTTCTTGTTGCTCTGTGGATCAAAGATACAAATTCTTCTTTTTTTTCTTCTTCAAAAAGCTTGGTGAGTGCTGGAAAAGCAGCTACAGCATAAGAAATACCAATAATCATCATTGGTGTTGTTTGGATGTTGTAAGAAAGCTGAAAAACAGAGATAGATCCTACCACCAAAAGAGATGCGACAGCACTCATAGCGATAAATGTTATATTTGTTATAGAAAGTCCTAGAGTTCTAGGCAAAGACTGTCTTGTTACTTCTTTGATCATTTTCCAGTCAATGTTTCTTGTAAACCTTGGGAAACGAGATACTGAAAGTAGAGAGGGTATCTGAATACAAACATGCAAAAGAGCTCCCAAGATCACTCCAAATATTACTCCCAATATTCCAAAGTATGGGTAGAAAAATACTATACCTATAACTATACCTAAGTTATAAAGAAGTGGCGCTAAAGCAAAAGAGAGAAACTTTTGCTTTACCTGAGTAAAAGCGCTAAACAAACTAGAAAGCCCAAAAAGTATAGGTGAAAGAAGCATGATGCGTGTGTACATGACCAAATCCAAGTGCTGACTAGCAGAAAACCCTGGAGAGATAATCTGTGATATATAAGGCATGAGAACAAAAGCAATCAAAGAAACAGTTATCATGCCCAAAAAGTAAACGCTCAGCAAAGAGTCCGAAAACCTTTTCATTTTTGTTTCGTCACCCTTTTTTATATGACTAGTTATAAAAGGTATTAAAACAGTAACAGAAAAGAGTGAAGCAATGGCGTTATAAATAAAATCTGGCGCTCTAAAAGAGGCGTAGTAAACATCAAGTGGAGCGGACGGGCCAACAACAGAAGCCAAGAATCTATCTCTAAAAAGACCTAAAAACTGGGATAAAACAGAAAAAACAGCAAGAACCAGAGCTGCCTGGTTCATACTGGTTATATCTTTGTTTAAAAGCTTTAAGAGCTTGGAGACCATGTGTTTAGTTTGCCTTAGTTTTTACCTCTTCAGTCTTAACTTCCGCAGAACCTTCTTGGATCCTTTTTATTTGATCTTCTACACCTGTTATCCTAGGGAATTTATTTTGGAATGCCTTAAGCTCTTCTATCGCTTCAGATTTTCTACCGGCTAATTCTAGTGTTTTGATATAGACAAGATAACTATTGGGATCATTGGGAGCCAACACTTTTAATCTAGAGAAAGCATCTAGTGCTAGAGAATAATTTTTGGCATCTAGATAGATATTTCCCAACAAAGCAAAACCTTGAGGATCAGCAGGAGCAATACCTGTGTATTTTATAAGTTCATTTTTTATAGCTTGTGAATCACCTTGAGAAGCTTCTATTTGACCCTTCAAAATAAAGGCTTCTAGATAGTCTCGTTTTAAATCTAGCGCTTTAGCAATCTCTTCAAGAGCCAAGTTTCTATCCTCTTTTATGATAGCAATACGAGCGTTATTTAAAGCAAAGAAAGGATTTTTTGGATTTCTTTTTTGAGCCTCAAAAGCGGAGGCTGATACGTTTTGCATGATTTGTTCATTTTTTCCATCAGCTATCAGTTGGTATACCTGGCTTAGAATTATCCAGTTTTGAGAACTCTCTCTATCTAGCGCAATAGCCGCTTGAGCACTTTGTTCTGCTTGAGTAAACATAGACTGAAGTTCAGCTTTATCTGGATTTTCTTTTTGTGAAAGAGTGTTGAACTGATTAACAAGTATAGCTGTTCGGGCTCTAAAATATATATCGTTTTGTGAAAGACTTAGGGCTTTATCTATGTTTCTTTTTGCACCATCTAAATCTTTTGCAGTAAGAGCTTTGTTATAAAAAACAATACTTGCAAACTTGTTACTAGTAAAATAAACCGCTGAGAAACCAAGCATACTAGCAACTACTAGTAAGAGTATTGCAAAGAAACTAAGTCTAGGATCTTTAAGATAATTTATAGATACGACTTTTGTTTTCCCTACGATAGATGATACACCAAAGAGAAGTCCTATATATATAAAACCAAAGAAAACCAAAACTAAACCTGTAGCAGCAAAGAGACAAAGAAGAAAGAGTGCCAAAGTCATGATTAAGGATGTGACAGCTATAAACCTAGTGAACCTATCCGCAAACTGATAATTAAACAATTTGAAACCATGAATAAGTGCTAGTACCAAAATAGCTAAAAATGCAATAGTTGGTAGTAGTCCGTTTGTAGTAGCTATGGATTGTATAAGGTTGAAACCAATATCAAATGGAGTATTCCAAAAAATAGTCTGATTGATAGCTGTTGGGTGATACAGGTTCCAAAGATCACTATAGCGACCAGCACCACTTCCCAAAATAGGGTCTTTATAAAGAGCGCTTCTCATAACCGCTGTAGTGCTCTGGAAAGATGGTCGAATATCTGAGAAAGAAACACCGACTGTTCTAGAGAGGAAGGCTCCCACAGAAGAAGAACTAAGGAAGAAAAACAATCCCACCAACAAAGAAACTAACGACATCATTGGGAAGTAAGATTTTTCAGGATTTTGGGTATTTTCATTTTCAGGAGAAAGAGCAAATCTAGTTCTTAGAGATCTTTCAACAGAAGTTTTATAGACAAATACAACCAAAGAAGAAGCTATAGCTATAATCCAAGCTGTTTTAAAGTTCAAAAATACCAAGGTTGCAAGGCTCAATATAGCTGTAGCAAAAGAAATCTTTCGGAAAATCCCCTTAGGCATCAAAACCTCGTACATAAGCAAAGCCAACAAAAAGACAAAGGTTGCAAAATAAGAGAAATCAACCCATGAGCCAACCAAAGTCCCTTGACTTGAAACATGTGAAAGATAGTTTGAAACAAAAGGAACCTTTTTTGTTGCAAACAAAATTATTTGCAACAAAATAGTTAGAGCTGAACCTGAAAATGTCACAAGAAAGAGTTTGACTAGCTTTTTTTGTTCTCTAGCAAAAGTAGCAACCAAAAAAACAAACAAAGATAACACCAAAGTTGTCGCAAAAGAATCAAAAACAAATCCCTTGCCCCACAAAGAAACCTTTGGGTTAACAGAAGCCAGGGCACTAACTAGAGACAGTACAACCCAAGACAAGAAAGCTAACAGTGCTGGAGACTTGGGAATCCTCAAAGACCCTTCTACAAACTGCCCGATAAGCCAAAGAGATGTTGCCAAAAAGACACCTAAGTAAAGGAGAAATCCTTTTACCATCGAGTTACCTCCTGCTGAGGTGGAGAGGAAAATGAGCGGTAAAACAGCACATAAAGTCGCAATAATAATAAATGAAAGGTTGTTGAATTTGGCTACTATTTTTTGATACATAATGTCTGTATTATAACTCTTTTTAATCCTTAATAACAATGTTGATAATCCTGTTTGGAACTATCACTATTTTTTCGATAGTTTTGCCTTCTGTGTAGTCTTTGACTTTTGGAAGCTCCATCACGAGCTTTTCTATTTCATTTTTTTCCATATCTTTAGTAAGCGTGATCTCTGTGCGCACTTTGCCGTTGATTTGAACACCGATAGTTATCTCGCTCTCAACTACCTTGCTCTCGTCATACTTCGGCCAAGGTGCAAGATGAATGCTTTCTGTCTCCCCTAACTCATACCAAAGCTCTTCAGTGATATGGGGCGCAAATGGGGCAAGGAGCTTGAGAAATGTTTTGCAGTCTTCTTGAGAGATACCTTCTTTTGATACTTCATTAACAAATATCATCAAACTAGAAACAGCGGTATTGAATTTGAAGTTCTCTATATCTTCTGAAACTTTTTTAATTGTTTTGTGAAGCAAAGATAGATTTTCTGTTTTTGTTTGTGGTGATAGTTTTTGAGATAAGACCCAGACTTTCTCTATAAATCGATATGTCCCGACAAGTCCGTTAGTACTCCATGGAACAGTACTTTCAAAAGGCCCAATAAACATTTCATACAGACGAAACGCATCAGCACCAAACTGCTTTACAACATCATCAGGATTGATGATGTTTCCCCATCGCTTTGACATTTTACGCCCGTCTTCTGCAAGAATAAATCCCAAGAATTCAAGCCGAGGAAATGGCTCTTCTGTCGAAACAATACCAACATCAAAAAGAAACTTATGCCAAAAACGAGCATAGATGAGGTGTCGTGTTGCATGATCTCCTCCCACATAAACATCTACTGGTAGCCAATCTTTTTCCTTTTTTGGATCAATGAGTGCTTTTTTGTTCTCTGGATCTACATAACGCAAATAATACCAAGAAGATCCTGCCCATTGTGGCATAGTATTTGTCTCTCTTTTTGCATGACCTCCACATTTTGGACATGTTGTATTTACCCATTCTTCAATGTTTGCAAGCGGGCTTTCTCCTGTTCCTGTTGGTTCATAACTTTCAACATTTGGAAGTACAACTGGTAGCTCTGATTCTGGAACACCTACAACACCACATTTATCACAATGAACAACTGGAATAGGCTCACCCCAATATCTCTGACGAGAAAAAACCCAATCTTTTATTCGATAAGTACTTTTAATTTTTCCTCCAACAAATTCAGTGATTTTTTGTTTTGCTTCTTCAGAAGTAAAACCGTTAAATCTTTCTGAGTTTACTAAAATACCACTTTCAAGGAAACAAGTGCTTTTAATTCCTAAATATCTTTCCAAAAAAACTTTATGATTTCTTACATTAATTTTTTGTAATGCGACTTTTGGTTCCATCCAGTGAACAATGAATTCGCTCTCCTCTTCATCTAAATCCTGACCACTGTTTGAATCTGATTGTAATTTGAAGTGATACGAGTAAGTAATTCGGTGTCTTGTTGTGTTATCTCGCATTTCAAAAAAGTTTTCATCACACCCTAGCTCAGAAACAAAAACTATATCATTAAATCCAGATTCTTCCCGTATTTCTCTAATTGCACACTCTATAGGATTTTCCCCATTTTCTATTCCTCCTTGAGGAAAAAGGTAATGCTCTATATTTGCTGAATTTTGTAGAACAAGTATCTCACCTCTATTGTTTTCAACAATTGAGACAGTTCCGTCTCGTCGAGAAACTTCGTGTAATGGAAACTCGGTTGCGGGCCTTGCGATCACATTTCTTATTGGCAAATTATATTTTTGTGCAAATTCAAAATCTCTTTCATCATGCGCAGGTACACCCATAATAGCTCCAGTGCCGACATCATTCATTACGTAGTTTGTAATCCAAACAGGCACTTTTTCTTTATTAGCAGGATTGATCGCATCAAAGCCAGCATAAATACCTGTTTTTTCTTTTTCTTTAAAATCTCGAGCAGTATCCTCTTCGATAGTCTTTGATATATAGTCTTTTACATCTTCTGTAGGCTTCCAACCCATTTCTAACCATTTTTTTGCAAGTCCCGCAGATACGCCAATAAAAGTAACACCAAAAAGTGTATCAGCACGAGTTGTAAAGACTTTTATCGGATGCTGTGGTTGTCCTTCTATAGGAAAATCTATTTCACTCCCTTCATTTTTTCCTATCCAGTTTCTTTGAGCTTCTTTTACTCCTTCTGGCCATTTCGGTAGCTTGTCCAAATCTGCAAGCATTCGATCCGCATAATCAGTGATCTTTAGTACCCATTGACGTAGTGGCTTCTTTTCTACTTTTGTTCCACAGCGTTCACATGTGCCATCAGGCTCCACGTCTTCATTGGCCAAAACTGTTTTGTCTGTTGGACACCAGTTGACAGGTTCATTTGATTCATATGCCAAACCTTTTTTGTAAAGTTGTAAAAATACCCACTGCGTCCATTTATAAAACTCTGGATCGGTTGTATTTATTTCTCGAGACCAATCATAATCAAGTCCGATGATAGAGAGTTGCTCTTTGAAGCGAGCGACGTTTTGATTGACCGCTATAGAAGGATGAACTTTGTTTTTGATTGCAAAGTTCTCTGCTGGCAAACCAAAAGCATCCCAACCCATTGGGTGAAGCACATTGAAGCCTTCCATTCTTTTTTTACGACTAAAAACATCTGTAGCTATATAGCCTCGTGGGTGTCCTACATGCAAACCTTCACCAGAAGGATAAGGAAACATGTCCAAGATGTATTGCTTAGGCTTAGAAGAAAAATCTTCTGTTTTATAAACCCCTTTTTCTTCCCACTGCCTTTGCCATTTACTTTCTATGGACTTGTGGTCATAAAGACGCTTGTTTAGCGAGTCGCTCATATGACTAGTATTTTACTGCAAAAAGCGGTTTTTTTCTAGTTTTCTTTTATTTATTAAATCTTTTAACAGCGAGGTACATAAGGGTAAACAAAGCGCCAGCAAGTATTCCTACTTTTAGTCCATTGTTGGCATTTGACCAGTAACGCATCGAAGCGATGATGAGAGACAGTACTCCACCCCAAGATAAAGATATGGCCAAGACTTCTTGTTTCAAAATAGTTCCCAAAATCAAAATCAAAGCTCCCAAAGCAATCAAAATGATAAAGACTGTTCTTTCATAAACCTTGCGCTCTTTTTCATAATCCATTCTCTTTGTGTATTCTGGATCACAGTATCCACCAAGCTTACTTTGTGGGTCAGCCATTTTCAGATCTGTCGGAGCTGGCACTTGTGTCCACTGTCCTCCTATTTCTAAACAACTCTCTTTCGTATACAAAGCACCTATTACTGGAGAATTATTTACTGGGTATTCTGGTGCTTTATAAACTAGCGAAATAGCATAGTTTAAAAACATATTTATAACTATAACGATGCCGACTATCAGCGACCATTTTACAAAACGAGATGGGTGACTTGTTTGATTTTCCATATCTTTATTATACCCCGCCACAGCGGGGCAAGCCACTAAGCTCTTATAGCGCCCTCTTTTATAAGAAGCGCTCTTTTGGCTTTTTCTCCACCACGGTTATAAGCACCTATCTTGCCGTCACCTCGTATCACTCGGTGACATGGCACTTTGGGATCATAATTGCTCGCCATAATACTCCCTACCGCTCTACCTGCTCCAGGAGAGCCAGCAAGCTTGGCAACTGCGCCATAAGTCATCACGCTACCTTTTGAAATTTTAGAGACTATAGCCTTAACCTTTTCTGTAAAACTCTTTTTCATAGTAATATAGTATCACTACTTGTAAAAAATGTTGTTTTTTGTATAATAACAAGGCTAATTAAATAAATATATACGGGCCCTTAGCTCAGCTGGTAGAGCAGTACTTTTGCAAAGTAAAGGTCAGGAGTTCAAATCTCCTAGGGTCCACAAAAAACGAAAATCACCCCTATGAATGAGGGTGATTTTTGAGAATTGAGAAAGGTATTACGAGTTTTCTATATTTAGTTGTGCATAGGTCCATGACGATCAGCTCCGGGTCCGACAAGCATTAGAAGGTCTTGATGTTTGTCGACAAAAGACTTTTCAGCACTTTGAGCTTGTTTCCTAAGAGTGTGGATGTTAACAAGTTCTGCAAATGTCGCCTGATCTACTTTGCCTACTACTGGTGTCCCAGCTATAGCTGTTACAAAGGCATTGTAGTCATTGGCTTCTATAGAAGTTTTTATAGCCTTCATGGAGGCGATCTGAGCCTCCGTGGGTTTGGGTCTATTTTTAAAACCTCTTTCTAAGCCATTTGCCTTGGCCAGAGCTTCGGCTTCTGTGTCTTTGCCAGAGTCACGAAGAGCTTTGATTTGAGAAAGGATTTGTTTTTGCGCGTCAGTGAGCTGTGCGCGCATAGAAGTTTTTTCTGTTGTCCCACTAGCGGCTGAAGCACTATAGACTCCACCACCAACAATCGCTGCGATAGCAAGCGCTCCAATTATTTTTTTCATAATTTTATTTAATCAACGTATTAATTTGTAATGAATATCTTTTGGTACTGTTGATAAGGCCGTACGTCCTTACATACATTACTACGCTCACTCACAAATTTTCTTTCAGCTAAATCTCTCGGTGGTGGCAAAATGCCATGCTTTCTATCTATTGGCAATATAGCGCAAGCGACAAAGTCTTCATCTTCTACTGTCCCTATTATTCTTATATGATCTCCTGGTAAAAAGCTTGCCAACACTCGCTCATCGAGTTCGCTTGTCAAAACAACTTTTTCTTGCCCAGAGATAGGCAAAGAGATGATGAGTTGACCTCTTTGTTTATCAAAAGATTTTATAAAGCCAGAAAGAAGCCCTTTTTTGTCATTTGACCAGACTTTTTCTTCCCAAACAACAATAGGAGGAGCAAAAGGTAGTGGCTTTTTGAGGTTGTCGAGTTTCTTGCCAAAACCAATAGCAAAAAGAAGTGTTCCAAAAACAAAACTCAAAAACAAACTAACCAAAAGTATTAGCGCAAAAGAAAACCGATAGCCTCTAGTTGTGTGGCGCAGATTGTAGTAACCAAAAGCTATCATACCAACAAAAGAAATAAGCCAAAACAAAGGTAAAGCATCAAAGAGAAATCCAAAAGAGCTTTCGTGAGTGATATACCGGTACTGCCAACCAAAATGAGAGAAGCTAAATATCGCTCCAGCGATAGCACAAGCACCGAGAAGCACTGAAGCCCCCCAGAGCGTCCAAAAGCTAGTATTTCTAAGTACAAAATGCCACCTTGAAATAGGAGTTAGATTTTCGTTATCTATCTTATCTATTATTTTATTTGCAATTGTTTTATTGTCTTGTTCCATGTTATTTTTTTTTCTATCAACTTTTTTAGTTCTTTTTTGGCTCGATGAATCAGGGTTGCGACCGTGCCCTCAGGTATTTGTAAAATATCAGAAATCTCACCATAATCCTTCTCTTCTATAAACCTCAAAATGATAACGTCTCGATATTTTTTGTCCAAAGCTTTTATAGCATCTTTGATCTTTTGACTTTCTAGAGCTTTATCAAATGACTCCTCCGGGGTTTCTACTTCTAGTGGGATACTTAAAAACAAACTTTCTTCTTTTTCTTCGAGCGTTATTTCGGGTCGCCGTTTTTTGCTTCTAAAAAAATCGTAAGTTTCGTTGTGAACAATACGATAAATCCACGAAGAAAAAGCGTAACTACTATCAAAACTTCGAAGATACCTATAAACCTTTACAAAACTGTTTTGAAGTATATCTTCAGCATCTCTTTGGTCTGACACACCGAGCCTTCTTATATACCGCAAAAGTGGCGCTTCATATCGATAGATGACAGAGGAAAAAGCATTCTTGTTGGAAAGAACGACACTCACAAGCTCTTTGTCAGTTAAGGCTTCATACTCTTTTTCCATATATTCTCTTTATTATATACGTTTAGAAAATAAAATTCTTTCAGAATAAAAAAACCCTAAACATAAATTTATGCTTAGGGTCCGGCTTCCATTATTCTTTAGGAAGCAATTTAAAAACTGTTGAACAGCGAGCTTTGAGCTGTTCCATTGCCTCATTGTAGCCTTTAAATTCTTTATACTGGCCAATAAGAGCAATAAAGTCAGCCACTTGCTTAATCAAAAGTTGAAGCTCATCATCCTTATAAGATCTCGCTGCAAGTTTTTCAATGACCTGAAGCGCTACCGGAAAATCATCAGTCCATACGATGTGATTCTTGATTTTTGAGATAGACACAACCTGCTCAAGCGGAGCTTTGTGGATTTTTGGCAAAATTGAAGAAAATTTATTTATGTCCTGGTTATAATACCGAACCAAGTACAAAATCTCATTCCACATTACCTCATCCTCAATAGCTTTGAATGCCAGTGTTACTAAGGCTAGGCGCTTATTTGCTTCTTTTGCTTCTTGCTCTTCTTGTTCCGCTTTTTTTTGGTTTTCCATTTTTTTTGCCTTATTCTTCTTTACTCCTTTTTTGCAGAGAATAATAACGCCAATAATTGCTAGAACCCCAGCTACACCAATCAGAATTTGCCATAATTCATAACCATAAACAATTTCAGAAAACCAAAACTGATATACAGTACTAACAAGAGCAGCAACTGCAGGAACCCAAGATAAATACCTCAAGTAACTCTGCCCTTCACTGAAATCCAAATGTCTTCTAACTATCGGATCTGTAAAGAAGATCTCAATAAAGCAAGTAAGGGTGATCATCGGTACCCAAATAAACTGAGTTCCGAAGTGAACATACATTTCAACAAGCATTCCAGTAATTGCAAAGATCGCAATTAGCTTACTGAACCCGCTGTAGTAGGTGTACTTACCATCTTGCCAAACTTTGAAATTGCCTCCAGCAAAAAGTATTGCAAGAAAAAAAACAACAAGGGCAATCACTACTACCCACAATACAGATCCAAAATAATTTTGGTCAGTATTGTTGCGGTTAATCAATGCCATTAACATAGTTCCTCCGGCTGAAATGATGAGTAGATTTCTGAAAGTGATTTCGAAATCATCGTACTCATCCGTAGCAGCTGGTCTGTTTGCAATAACCAACGAAATAACTGTTGCTGAAAACAAAGTGATAATCTCTGTCCAGAAACCTGGTAAGTTTACTCGCACAACAACAAGAAGTGCGACAATTACGATGGGTAAAGGAAGCAAAAAAATTGCTTCACCAAACGACTTCATGAACGCTGAACGTTCTTCTTTTGAATTGTTCATTTTAAATGATTTTTTTGTAAAAGGACTGCAGGAGTATTCCTATACTTTTAATCGTATAAGGTCGCTTTTAGCGACTTTGACTTGGAACCTGTTAACCCCAAGATTTTCACAAAATAACATATTTTACTTATTAAGTCAAGTTATTTTTACAATGTCTTTATAAATAATGAATAAAACCATTTTAAGACAAAAGGAGTAATACTTTGGCAAGTTTGAGTTCATCAAAGCTATACTTTTCTCCGAGGGCTTTCCAAGCTGGCGATAGCTTGTCACTTCCCTTTTTATCAAACGCTTTGATTATCTCTGGTAGACCATTCAAAACCTTTTGACTACAAAGTCCATAAGCTTGGTCATAAGAGAGCATATCTTTGGCTTGCAAAGAGACAAGATGATCTATGACAGTACTTTCTGTGATGTCGCGCGCTTTGGCTATTTCAGAGAGACTCAGCCCCTCTGTGATAAGAGCGAGAGTTTTTTCTGTGGTACTGAGCTTCTCCGATCTTTGTTTTGTTAGTGAACCTCCAAAGGCTTTGAGCATGTTGTGTTGCATAACTTCCAAGTCTTTTCTATCTAGCGCTTCAAAGGCTCCTTCTGCTTGTAGAGACGCATCTCGAAACACTCTGTCAGTTGTCAAAACTTCAGGATGCACTTCGAGCGCTCTTTGGTTGTAACCGACAAGAGTGATGCCAGCAAAAGTCCGCACGCGCGAAAGCGCTACATAGCCCTGACCATATTCAAAGACATCAGAGAGATCCATACGAGCACTATCGAGACTCATACCTTGGCTTTTGTGTACTGTGATAGCCCACGCTAACCGAAGCGGTATCTGAGATATACGCGCTCTGACCTTGCCATCTTCTTCTACTACCCACTCCATAGGAAGAACAGTTATTTTTCTACCATCATTTGTTTCGATAATTGGATAACGAGTACCAGCTTCAAAACCCAAAACCTTGCCTAAGGTGCCATTGGCAAAGCCTGCTTGCGGATTGTTTTTGGTGCACATGACCACTGCCCCTACTTTGAGTCTGAGCTCTTCTGGAGAAAGACAGCCCTTTTTGAGTCCTTCTATCAAAGCCTTGCTCCCTTTACTATCCATAGTAAAAACTTCTTCTCTACCAACAAGTTCTCGAAGCTTTTCATCATTTAGTTTATCAACGGCGATATTTTTGGTGAAAAGCTGGGTGGTTGAGTCTCCGACTTTTTTGTTGTTTTTGGTGCGAGATTGCAGTTCTTCATGATGAAAATCTTCCAAAGAGTTTTCTCTAATAGCTGAAAGGATAGACAGAAGCGCTGAGTCTTCTTGGCGGTGTTGTTCTGTCAGATAGCAAGTGATGAGCTTCAAGTTTTTCCATGAAGGGCTTTGATAAGCAAACTGAGACTGACTGCCAAACTTTGAAATAGGCGGAAGCTGAAAAAAGTCTCCAACAAGTATCACCTGCAGTCCACCAAAAGGCTCAGGGTGCCCACGAAGAGTCCGACACACTACATCTACCATCGAAAGAGTGTTGGCGCTTAGCATCGAAATCTCATCGATGATCAAAACTTTGGCATTGTTGATGCGACGCACCAAATATTCTTTGGTAGAGAGGGCGTCGAGGTCATAAGCGTTAAGCGTATCTTTGACCCCAAGTCCACTCCAAGCATGTATAGTCATGCCATGAAGATGTGTCGCCGCGATACCGGTCGAAGCGGTGATAGCTGGTTCTATACCGTGTTCACGCAAATAAGATATAAAAGTGCGAGTGACATGTGTCTTACCACTTCCTGGCTCACCAGTAAGAAATACATTTGCTCCCGTCTTCAAAATATCGAGCGCCTGCGCTTGGGTCATAAGTGGAAGTATTATAGCAAACAAAAAACCCGCAAATATTTATGCGGGTTTTATAACTTTAACAGCATTAATTAAAAAATGAGTTTTATCATTTTTGTTTCCAAAAGATATTTCATTTCTTCTCTGGTGATTATATTCTTTTCACCGGGACTAATTACACCATATGGATGAAAAGAAAAAAAGTCTTCTTTCCTTTCTGAAAAATTTTCACTGAATCTTGCACCAACACCGATCAGTACAGGAATTTTTTCTATACTGATTTTACCGCCACCCACCGTTTCGATTTGAAAACTTTTATTTACTGTAAAATTACTTATGGCCTCAAAGCCTTTCATGTTATTAAAATCGTACATTTTTTATGTTTTTAGATGTTACCACAACCTCTATAAAGAAGCTCTGGAAACATCTAAAAACCATTCAAAGAACTATATTTAAAGTATAGCACAAATAAATTATTTAGTCAATAGTAATTTCTCCTTTCTGGATAAGCTTTTTAAAGCGATTTCCCTCTTTAGTGCCTCACCTTTTGTGGTGAAAGATTCACTATAGACGAGTTTAACTGGTAAGCGCCCACGAGTGTATTTGGCGCCTTTGCCAAGATTGTGAGTCTCTAGTCGCTTTTGTAAGTCATTGGTAGAGCCAGTATAGAGAGTACCATCGTGACACTTGAAGATATATACATGATACATACTAGAGTTTGCGACTATCATAGGCCCAGTGAAGGAGTGCTTGGCGTTGTCGTGGTCGACAAAAAATATCTTCTCGACGACAGGCATTTTGGAGCCACCTGATATGGCGAGTCATTTTTTTCCAGCGATTGATTTGTCGTGCATCTTCTATAGGAATGCGTCGCCCCATATAGTACCTGCAGTACCACTGAAACCAACCTCTTGGATCTTCATGATATATCCAACCTTTTTCTCGCCAGACTTTCAGAGACTGACTAGCATCTACTCCAAAATAATTGAGCTTTGGATTTTTCTTCAGCGATGAGAGCTTGGCACGAGTGAACCAGTCTTTTGGAAACTCTTTCTGACAATCAGTCATATACTTGCCACCAAAGACTCCGAGGGCAAGCATTTGCTTGGGAGTAAGGTCAGGCTTAAAGTCAGGAGCAAAGTCTTTGCCCATGCGAGCAACAGTCTCATAACTATAACCCTTTTGCATTTTGTCACTGACTCGAACTTTCATTTTAGAACTGTATACCCAAGATTTTCAAAACTATCGGCGCCAACGGATCAGCAGATAAGCCGTAAACCATCACTCCTCCCAAAACTCCGGTGACAATGACAGACACAAGACCAAAGATTGCCAAAACTATAACAAAAGTTTTGTTGGTAAGGAGTTTGGCAAGATTTAAAAGTAGGCCTCTGAGCCAAGAGATATTTATCCTAGCAATGACTTTGTTTTCGAGGGCTTTCAAAACTTCTCCCAAAAGGATGAGTGAGAAAAACCAAACTGTCATACTCGCAAATGTTTCGTGCATTTCTACTAAATCCCTCAGAGGGTTGGTCAACTCTTGTGCTAGTTCACCAGTAGAAGTAGCTACAAACGCTGAGACCACGCCGAAGAAAAGAAATGTATTTTGGATTTGTCGCCAAGCTATAGATGGTAGCCATTTCTCTAGTGGTAAAACTTTCATAACAGAATAAACAAAAAGAAGCGCTATAGGAAAGTGAACAATGATTGGGTGGATGTTGTATTGCATAATACTTATATTGTATCAGCTATCTAGAGATTTTGTTAGATATGCTTTATAATAAAACTCTATCAACATAACAAAATAAACCTATGGGAAAAAGAGCCACAGCACTCGGCGCAAAAGTAAAATCAAAACGTTCACACAAAACAGCCAAGAGACTTGCTATCAAGAAAACAATGCTTGAAGCCAAAGTAGCCAAAAAGAAAGCTTCAAAAAAGAAAAAAGCAACAAAGAAAGCAAAATAAATCTTAAAACCCTCACTATATGTGAGGGTTTTAAGATTTATTTTTATTGACAAAAATTATTTAAATTTGTACTATCCAGAAAAACAAAGCTCATGGAAAAAAAAGAAAGATCCAACTGGCTCTATTACCGGGTAAAAAACAGTGAAGAAAATGCTAAAGTAGCAACTCTTCTTGTGTTTGGTTTGTACGGGGTAATTATATTTGTGATGCTCTCATTGGTACCTTCGCCAGAAGAAATCGGCAATGCTGATAAAAGCCAATGGGTAGAAATGATCCCTAGGTGGATGATTGTAGTTTTTGTTCTTCTGGGTATATTGGCTTTTGTAATAAGCTCTTCTTTTTGGAAAAGTGTCAAAAAGGCCGAAAAAGAACTGGAGGAAGCCGGCGGGTAATAAAGTCTAAGCAAAAAAAGTACAAAGGAGAGGATTAATCACTCTCCTTTTTTGTTTGACAAAAAACGCTTAGGTTGTAGTATCAAAGAAAAAAACAATTTCATTACCTTAAAACAATAAGTATGGCAAAAAGTAATACTTTGATAAAAACAAAAGATATTATTAAGTCTTTTAAATCAATAAGTGCCCTTGAGATCCAACAAATCATTGAGGAGGCTACAGAAAAGCAGATTGTAGCAATAATAACCGGTATTAATAAAAACGAAAAATACTGGTCACAAGAGAAAAGATGGATACGTTACCTTACACCAGGTACAACTACAACCAAGATGAGATACGTCGACTATAGAACATGTACTTTTGATGTATTTATTAAAGAGAAAATCTTTAAATCGTTTGCGGATTTTTTATTGAAAGCTGTAAACAATCTTCCTTATCTAACACTACATGCGCATCAAGGTAGGTTCGATCCTATTTTTACTATTCAACGGTTAACTGACGATCGCAAAAACCCCTACCTTATTAAATTCAAGAAAGGTGGTTTTCCAAAAATTCTCTATCCTAAAATGCTAAAAATTCTGTGCTCTAAAAACAATACCAGAAAGCACTCTGATTTTAGGTTAAAAAAATTAAACCTTTCATTGATCAATGAGTACTAAAAACATAGCAAAAAACCCAGCTCCAGCGATGGAGCTTTTTTATTTGATATTTTCAAACTACCTCTTTAGAAAAAATAAAAAATCCCTGATACTGTTTGGGATTTTTTCACCACTACTAAACGTTAAAAGTAAGATTCAATTTCTCTGGGTCAATCCGGGGCGTTGTTTGTAGCATTTTGTTGACCTTTTTTATTTCTTTATGACGTTTTAGCGCTTCGGAACTCTTGAGAGAGACATCTTTAGCTTTAAACATTTTTACTGATGAGGTCTTAAGTGTTTTAAACTTACTCATAAAATTTATTATTTTCTCAATTAAACTACCGATGTCACTTTTTGGCAAACCCAAACAAGTAGAATAGTCTATAAATTTCCCTTTAATTGACAAAAAACTCTTAGGTTGTAGTATCAAAGAAAAACAATTAAATCACCCTTAAACAAAGCAATATGGCAAAAGATGGCGCAATGCCGGAAACAACAGAAGTTGTTAGGTTGTTCAAATCTATGAGCACCCTTGATGATATACAAAGAATCCTCGATAAATCTACCGAGGAAGAAATTGTAGCAATAATCACTGGTATAAATGACGGTGAGAAGTATTGGTGGCAGGAACAAAAAAGAATGCGAAATCCTATACCCAACATGAGCCGAGACCGCACTGTCACCTACAGCATGCGTACATTTGATATGTATGGAGAAAAAACGATCTTTGAGCTATTTGCTGACTTTTTATTGAAAGCAGTGGATCGTTTCTCTTATTTGACACTGTATGTACACGACGGTAAATATGGTTTCCGTCCCGTATTTGGCATTCGGTATTTAAACCTTGAACTTAAAAACCCTTATCTTATTAAGTTCAAGGAAGATAATTTTCCTGAAAAGTTGTATGAGGAGATGATAAAGATACTGTACTCAGAAGAGAATACCGAAAAGCACAAGCAGTTTGGTTTAGAAAAGATTAAATCGCTTGATCGTTACTACTATTAAAAACTGTGTTCGAACAACTAGCTCCAGCGATGGAGCTTTTTTATTTGTCTATGTTGGAGCTTATTTTGACCTCTTCTCCCATTCTCCTAATTCTTCATTGTAAACAGCAATTTTTTCTCCGCTAATAGGAACACTATCTTGATAATAATTTACATGCATGGCTGTTTCAAGAGCAATACTTTGATTAAGCACTCTTCCTTTTCTCATATATTCATATTCTATAACTTCTCCAGGCTCTTTTCCTTCAATCTTTACTTCGAGTAAATACAGACCCTTTTCATCAGATAATTCCCTAACAACAATAGGATTTTCTACATAATTAGCTATAAAACTAAGCACTTCTTCTTTTGTGTGGATTTGAGGTTCTTTTTCAGGTGTATCTGTATTTTCTAAATTCATATATCGATAATAACACATCCTGAAGTATTATATTTTACAAGATGAGCCCGTCGAAGTGATGCTGGAACCAAGCTTATTGACAAAGATATACGACATGTTAATATAATACAAAACTTATAGTTTGAAAAAAGCAATCATTGCCGGTAATCATTTAATTACCCCTGAAAATCTCACTTTTGAAAACAACGCAATAGAACATGCTAAGAAGATAGCTAAATTTAGTGGTGGTGATATTATCCTCTATTTTGACCAGATTGGAGTTAAAACTTTAGATGTTATCGATACAGACAGAAACCTTCCTCTGGCAAAAATAAAAAACTTTTCAAGAAGTAATGAACTTCCTGAATTGCCAGAAGAAGTTGTAAGAATAATTTTTGAAAACACTCTAAGGAATTATGCCAATGGTGTATACGAAAAGAAAAAACCTTCTGCTCTACTCAAGAACATGTTTGTCGAAACTGAGGAGCGAATTAAGTGTACCTGTGTAGCAATTCTTATTTCTTTAGTAGAAATTCTACAGAAGAGATATGAATCAGTAGTGTTCGTTGTGCCGAAACAAAGTAAGAGAATCAGAGTAAACGATATCCAGAAAGTTAAAATAGTTCTTCCTGAACTAGAAATTATCTGGATCTGAGTCATACAATATTTATTCACAAATACTGTTGTATGACTCTTTTTTATTTCCTTAAAGCCCTAGCTGGTATACTCAAATTCAAAATTTTTGATACCTTACCCAAAAAGGGTTTTTTATAAAAGGTGGCTGGCACTATTTCTAAATAAGATTATTTGCTTTTTTATAAAGCTCTTCGGAATAATATAGATATCCTGTTTGAGCATCATAATATTTATCAGGAAAACTTTCAGGGGTAAGCTGTTCAGGGGCAACCCCATATGATTTTGCTAGATCTTTGATAGTGGTTCTTCCCCAAGTGAGTTCTTGTTTATGAAATTGTGATACTGCTTGATGCGCAACCTTTCTAATATCACCCACAGTCGAAGTTAAACTTACTGGGAATTCTATTGTCAGACTATTATATGGAGTAGCGGCATGTTCATTGAGATGAGGTTTTCCAAATTGCAGAGCAACTTTCTTATTTTCTTCAGAAAGAGTATCGAAATTAATAACGATACAAGCACTGTCAACGTTATTTTCGCCATTAGCAGAAGAAGAGGTGGTTTCGATATTTTTATCATAAAGTTCTTCACAGGCTTCGAGGAGAGGAGCTTCTACAAGCTCTTTTAGGCTCTCTTTAGTAAAAGGTACAATGCCTCCTTTTGCAATAACGGGAATCTCGCTAATTAAAGTATTCTCTGGTACCCTCTCTTTTTGTATAGGAGTTTTTTCCATAATAAATATTATATATTACGAACTGTCAGATAAGAAACACTTCGCTTTTCTAAATTTAAACACAGTTTGATATTGACAAACATTAGAAATAAAGTATTGTGTAAGAAATTCATTTAGCATGTTGCAGCTAAACTCTTACCACGACATTGCTACTGTTCCTGAAAAATATACATACACTTCCCCGAAAAGAAGGGCTAAATATCTTTGGACTCTCTTGTTTGGATTTCTAACTGGTGATTTGAACCCAATTCATGTTAATCCGTTTACTACAACAAATTTCAAGTCGAGACTTGGTGGATTGGCACGACATGGCATAAGCACATTGGCCCAGGCTGAGAGCTTTATCTTCAAGATATTCAAGTTCAAAGAACCAACTGAGACTATTGCAAAAGGATATAACAACATTCGTTATCTGTGTCCCGTAAATATGGGAGATAAGATAATCTATACTTATACCCTCTTGCACAAAAGAGTCTCAGAAGAGAAAAAATATGCTGAATGTAAATGGCATATCAAGGGAACAAACCAGAAAGGTAAAGATGTCTTTACAGCAGAATGGATAATTATCTATTCTCCTGTAGAAAAAAATCTAATCAAAAGAACTGTTTACCCTTTAGGTTGGTTTTTTGGACCACTTGAAGTCAGCGACACTCCTATTAAAATCCTGTTCTTAAGAATATGGATTGCAATTTGTTTGGGGATAATTGTATATCTATTTCAACATTATCAGTAACAAAAGTAGCTTATAGTCGTATCACTTGATGCGACTATTTTATTTTTTACCCTTAAGAGACCTTTTTATGTTCAAGTATTGTTCGCTAAACAAGATACTTTCCGTTTGACTAAATTTATGCTTAAAACTGGGAGTTTGGGTTGATGTTGGAACCTGCTTAGTCATAAGAAACTAATCTTACACTGATTTTGCCAGGGTAATAATGATCAATATACCAAGACTATTAAGTAAGAAGGATATTGTTAGAAACTGCCAGTTCTTAAGCTTAGAGATTCCCATAAGCCCTACACCTATTTCATCTGGGAACGGGGATGCGATAATGATCGCTCCTAGTACGGGTGCAAACCAAGCAAAGTACGGAGTACTTAGTAAGCGTTGAATATAAGACCCTCCTAATTTCATAAATACAGGTTTTATCTCTTCAAAGACATTATCTTTCAAAAAACGAAATATCAGATAGTCCCCTAGTACTGCACCAACCCCAGCTGAAAGCGCTATAAAGATAGGGTTATAGATTTGCGCGAGCTTAAACAATACCACTCCTGCAGGAGCAACGGTAAATGTAGAAACGAAAAATATCCCTGCAACAAAAGATCCAATATATCCTAATCGAGAAATACTATGAATAGCCTGTTGACCAATTTCCGTGTTTGTAAAATAAAATACAAGAACTAAAATGACAACCAACAAAAATGTATTCTTAAATCTCCAAGATTTATAAGTACTCAAAAGTTTTTCCATAAAAACAATGATACCCAACTATACTTAAAAGTGCTAGCTGCCCGACAAGGGGTCTCTCCCTCGACTAAAACTTTTTCAGTCAAAAAGTTTTGTCTGGGCACCGCCTCGCGGTTTGTTCTGCTAAACAAACAACGCTCCGGCGTTCTCGTCCTTGTCGCACACAAAGCAGTTTGTGTGCTTCGTGCGCAAAACAAGCAAAATTTGTTTTGCTGCCCGACAAGGACTCGAACCTCAATACCATGGACCAAAACCATGTGTCCTACCATTAGACGATCGGGCAATATTGCGTAAACGCTTGCAATTTATAACATAATTTTACTAGGATTTCAATTCTGCACCCGTCATTTCTATAAACGCCAGCTCAAGTGGCAAGACAGGTACAGAAGCATAAGCTATGCGCTCGATGGCTTTTATGAGGGCTAGGACACTAGCACTAGTGACTACTTCAGCCCCTTCGACAGCACCCTTTTTGATGATTTCTATATAGCTTTCGTTATGCTCTCCTTCTATCTGCTCACGCATCTTGGGAGCATAGCGATACATAAGAGAGTGTCGCATAGTTTCGAGCAAGAGATGAGCTAGGAGCACCATGTCAGTGTGGTGGTCGTTGCTATTGGACAAAACTTCATAAGCCTTGGCGATGTCTTTGGCTATGAGAGCATCATAGAGGTCGTGTATTACTCGTAGTGACGGAGCGCCTGTCACCTTTTCGACGAGCTCGCGAGTGATAGACCTATCTTTGGAAGCAGACAAAACTTTTTGAAGTAGTCCATAAGTATCACGAAATGATCCGTCTCCGAGAAAGGCAATGAGAGAAGCGGATTCGTTATCTATGCTGACTTTTTCTCTCTTGGCGATGTCTTCTACCAAAGCAGTCAAAATCTTCTCTGTTGGTTTGCGAAATGAAAAGACTTGGCAACGAGACAGTATTGTCTCTGGGACCTTGTCGAGCTCAGTAGTCGCCAAGACAAAGACGACATGACTTGGTGGCTCTTCGAGAGTCTTAAGGAGTGCATTGAAGGCATCCTTGGAGAGCATATGGACCTCATCAATGATATAGACTTTGTAAGGAGAAGAAAACGGAAAGGTATGGACAGCCTCTCGAAGTGCCCTGATATCGTCTATACCGCGATTTGAGGCGGCATCTATCTCAGAGATGTCCTCAGGACTAGTGCCAAGAGCCTTGGCAAATATACGCGCAACCGATGTCTTGCCAGTACCACGGCTTCCAGTGAAAAGATAGGCATGAGCAAAGGAGTTGTTTTCTATACTCTGAGTAAGAACAGAGACGATATGCTCCTGCCCTACCACCTCTGCCCAATCAGCTGGACGATATTTACGATATAAGACTTGATCTTTCATTTGTGAATTGATTATACCAAAAAATAAAAAACCCCGCTTTTTTAAAAAGCAGGGTACCTTACTAAGGGGTAAAAAGCTGGAAGCAATATCCTTTGTCATTTTTGTCTACCTTGATCACATAATTGTAACCTTTGAAAATACTCCCATTGAGATCAGTGATCCTTTTGATGACAGATTCTTTGTCTTTTAAACAAAAACCTGAGCAACAAAATCTGGCATTTTTCAAAAGTTTCCCATCTTTGTCAACCAAAATCTCACTGAGCTGACTTAAAATACTTTTAGAATTTTGAGATTCTGTTTTCAGTAGTTCTACAAAATCAGGTTCAGTTACTGATTTTAAAAGTTTATTGTAAACATGATTTACAATGCTCATACGTCTTTTATCCAAAGTACCTTGAGCATTTTTTAAATCGTTCAAGGATTGCTGTAATGCGGCCATTTCTGCATTGGCTCCAGAGAGCAAGGGGTTTTGTGCTGTTAACATATGTTATAAATTTTATTATAACTCTATACCAAAAAGCTATTTTGTCAAAAACTCTTTTACTATCTGACTCACCTCCTTCGCATTATTACCTTTTTCCATAAGAGCAACTCGCAATTCTTTTGCTCCAGCAAATCCGGTCACATAAGCTTTCATGTGTTTTTTGATGATATTGAAGCTCTTGATATCCCCTAGTTTTTGTTCAAAGATTTCACAGTGCTCTACCATTACAGAAAGTCTTTCTTTTATAGTTATAGGTTTTATGTTTGAAACTGGAGCTCCACGACGAGTATCAAAAAACTTTTTGATAAATGGCAGTTTGCGAAGTATCCATGGAGCACGTTTTGGAAGTGTAGCAACTACAGCTCTATTGGAATCAAAAAACCAAGGGTTACCAAAGAGCGCCCTACCCACCATGATGCCATCAGCACCACTATACCTAGCTTTTTCTTTACCATCTTCCAAAGAGACTACATCACCATTTCCTATGATGACAGTGTTGGGAGCTATCTTGTTTCTGAGAGCGACTACTTCTTTTATATAATCCCAATTTGCGGGAACTTTGGACAAATCCTTGCGAGTGCGAGCATGAACTGTCAAAGCTTGGATGTCTTGACTCAAAAGCATGCCAATCCAATTTGTAATATCGGGATAGTTGTAGCCAACACGAGTTTTTACAGATAGAGGAATATCTCTACCAGAGGCTTTGATACCACGCTTGGCAGAGATAATGATCTCTCTAGCTACTTCCGGAGTCTTGATCATACCCGCACCTGAGCCTTGTTTTTCGATAGTCTTATCTGGACAACCCATGTTGATATCTATACCGTCAAATCCAAGCTCCGCACAAAGCTTGCATGAGGCTTCCATGTTTTGTGGATCAGCTGAGAAAAGCTGAGCTACTATAGGACGCTCTGCTTCCGAGTATTCCAAATCCCTTTTCAAAGCCTCACGACCCTTACTATTTAAACCATTTGCCGAGACAAACTCTGTCCACATAACATCAGGTTTACCGTATTTGGCTATCAAGATTCTAAAAGCTGGATCAGTAACGTCAGCCATAGGCGCCAAACAAAAAAAGGGTTTGTTATTTTGTTTTAATTTTTGCCAAAAGTTCATTGTATTTTTATTCAAATTTATATATTACTTTGTTGGAAAATCTAAGGTCGATATATAGAAGCTTTTTGTTTTCATTTGTAAAAAGATTTGAAAAGTCTGGAGTTCTAAGAGCTGAGAAAAGATATCCCAGAGAAGTTTCAGGTTGTATAGAAGGGTCTACTATTATTTTTGCAACTGCTTTGTTATGCAAAAAATCTATTTCTACTTTTTTATCATTTACAAGTACAAATGACAGTGGGTCAATATTTATACCCAGGAGGCCATCATGAAATTCGTTTATTTGAGAAATCTCTTGAGTAGAGATGGCTTGAAATGGTAGAGACTCTATAGGAAAATGCGAAACTATCTTGGTGTAAGCACTACCAGAGAAAACTGGTGCACTGTTGTAAACAACACCATTTTTGTCCATAAAATAACACTCCTCATTTTGTGTACACCATAGATAGGTCGCACTGTACTCTTTGAGAAAAATATTCAAACCACTCAAGCCCTTTCTTTCGACAGACACAGTTTCTATCCGAGAAAAAGATTTTTTCAAGCTATTTTCTAGCTTGTCAGTATCTACCAAAAACGTACTAGTCCTAGGAAAAACCCAAAGCCACTTACCTTCCAAACTTTTTTGAAGATTTATCCTTATATCTTCGCTATCCAAGACCTCAGCTCCAACAACATCTATCTTGGCAACTTGTAAACTTGGAGCTCTCAAAAGCAAAAACATACCCACCAGAGCACCGACTATCAAAAGTATTATCAAAAACTTCTTCCAAGAAAACTTTTTTGGAGATTTCTCTTTGTCGGTATCTTTTTGTTTCAATACCTCTTTGTGATAGTTGCGCTCATACATAAAAATGGAAAATATTATTTTCCTATAACACTCTTGCCCATATAAGGCCTCAAGACTTCTGGCACAGTGATAGAGCCATCAGCGTTTTGATAGTTTTCGACGATGTGTTGCAAGATTCGCGGTGTAGCGAGTGCTGTGTTGTTGAGCGAGTGGACAAAATGAGTCTTACCTTCAGCATCTTTGTATTTCAAATTCAATCTTCTAGATTGGAAATCATGAAAATAAGAACATGAGTGTGTTTCTCGGAAAGTATTTTGGGATGGTACCCAAGCTTCTATGTCATACTTTTTGACTTGTCCTAGTCCCAAATCTCCGCCACAGTTAAGTACAACGTGATAGTGAAGACCAAGAGCTTGGAGCAACTCCTCAGCATTTTTCAAAAGCTCTTCATGATGCGCGACTGAAGTTTCATGGTTGGCTTCACAGAGGATGACTTGTTCAAACTTGTGAAATTCATGCACTCGAAAAAGTCCTTTGGTATCTTTGCTGTGGCTACCCGCCTCTCTTCGAAAAGCTGTAGAGAACGCTATCTTTTTGATAGGAAAATCTGACGCGCTTAAAACTTTGTCTGAAAAATAACTCATAACCGCTACTTCAGCAGTTCCAGAAAGATAGTCATCATCTTGTGTTTTATAAAGATCGTCTTCGCCTTGTGGCAAATACCCAGTCCCCAAAAGAGTCTCGCGTCTGACCAAAGAAGGTACAATCATAAACTCATAGTCTGGCTTTTTGGTTCGAAAAAATTCTGTCACAAATTGCCACAGAGCAAACTCAAGCAATGCTCCATCACCTTTCAAAAAGTATCCTCTGAAGCCAGAAACCTCGGCGCCTTTTTCAAAATCCGCCATATCCAAACTCTCCATAAGCTCTATATGATTTTTAACTTCAAAATCAAACTTTGGTTTTTCTCCCCAGACTGAAGTCTCTACGTTACCACTATCGTCCTCTCCTTCTGGTACAGAAACATCTGGAACGTTTGGTACTTGGAGCATGAGTTGTTGCCACTCTTTGGTTACTTCACGCACAGACTCTTCAGCCTTTTGAACTTCTTCTTTGATAGGTTTGAGGGCTTCTATAAGCTCTGCTCTTTTACTTTGGTCACTTGCCTTTGGTATCTCATCTGAGAGTTCGTTTTGCTTTGCTCTTAGAGATTCAAAGTGAGAAAGAGTTTCTTTTCTTTTTTCTTCGACAGCAAGAAGAGCGTCAACATCAAAGGATAGGTGCTTTTTGCGCACTGCGTCTTTGATAAGGTCAGGGTTTTCCCTGATAAATTTAATATCTAACATATCTCTCATAGTACCAAAATGCTACAATTATTCAATACTATGGATAGTAGCGAGGAATTTCCTATCAAAGAAATAAACCATTTTGAAGTTTTCCCTTCTCTTTCTGAAATACCACAAAAGCCCAAGCAACTCTACATGAGAGGAACACTTGAAAATATCAAACACAAAAAGATTGTGGCTTTTGTCGGCTCTCGGGCTTGTACTAGTTATGGGATGAATGCTTGTCGAGCACTTATAGAAGGCTTGCGTGGGTACAATGTTGCTATAGTTTCGGGACTTGCCATGGGCATAGATACAGTAGCGCACAAGGCTTCCTTGGACGCTGGTCTTACTACTATCTCTTTTCCGGGATCTGGCCTAGGTTGGAAATACATTCACCCAGCAATCAACAGAGATTTGGCAAAAGAAATCCTAAAAAATGGTGGTGCTCTTTTTTCTGAATACCCAGAAGAAACACGCGGAGCTATCTGGACATTTCCGAGGCGAAACAGAATAGTTGCCGGCATCGCTGACATAGTCATCATAGTAGAAGCCCAAGGAAAGTCTGGCGCTCTTATCACAGCCAGACTTGGTACTGAATACAACAAGATAGTCGGCGCTGTACCAGGAAGCATCTTTAGTTCTTCTTCATCTGGTACCAACTGGCTACTTCGCCTCGGCGCTGTACCAATAACTTCGAGCGAAGACATTCTCAAAGAACTTGGTCTTGAGAAAAAGGATATGCCACTGTCTGCTTTGGTGGTAAATGAAGCTGAAGGCAGAGTACTCGACGCACTAAACGAACCCAAAACCAAAGACGCCATCATCGAAGAGTTGGGGCTTAGCACTAGCGAAGCCAACGTGATATTTTCTACTCTTGAGATCAAGGGGTTAATAAAAGAAAGCTATGGGCTTATAGAGCGAATTGCGTAAAAATAAAAAAAGTTGTAGGATTATAAAAAATATCATTGAATGAGAAAAATAAAATTATTCTTCAACTGGAAACCAAAAATCAGACTCTGTACAAAGGTGGCTTTCTATAAGCCAAGACATCAAAAAATCATTACCGAAACATAAAATAAAGCCGTCCTATGAGACGGCTTTCGTATTTTTAAATTTGCCCTTTTTTTATTATCATGGTACTACTTCATGAACAAATATGAATTTACTTATCGTTGAGTCACCCTCAAAAGCAAAAACTATTGAAAAGTATCTGGATGGGGCATACACAGTGCGTGCTTCTGTTGGACATGTGCGCGACTTACCAAAGTCCAACAAAAAAGCTATCGACATCGAGGCTGGCTTTGTGCCACATTATGAGATAAGCAAAGGTAAAGACAAAGTAGTTCACGAACTCCAAGAGCTAGCTGAAAAAGCTAAGACTATCACTTTGGCTACTGACCCGGACCGAGAAGGAGAAGCTATTGCTTGGCACTTGGAAGAAATACTGAAAGCTGACAAGCGCGTCAAAGCACCTATCTCACGAGTCACCTTTAACGAAATCACCAAAGAAGCTGTAACAGAAGCCCTTAAACACCCTAGAGATATAGATACAAACTTACGCAAAGCTCAAGAAGCTCGCCGAGTACTAGACCGTCTTGTTGGTTACGACCTTTCAGGTATCATCTGGCAAAAGGTGCGCTACGGACTATCAGCAGGAAGAGTACAGTCTCCAGCACTACGTATACTTGTAGAGCGTGAACGAGAAATCAAAGCCTTTATCCCAGAGACGTATTGGAATATCTCTGCCAAACTAAAAACAGACAAAAAAGAAGAAGTGGTCTTTGGTTGTATAGAAGAACCTAAACAAAAAAGTGAAGTAGAAAATATTTTGTCGAAGGCAAAGTCAGGCTCTTGGTATATCAAAGAGGTCAAAGAATCAGAACAAAAGCGTTCTCCGCGTGCGCCATTTACTACCTCCACACTTCAGCAAACCGCTTCTTCACGATTGGGATTTTCTCCTAGTCGCACTATGCAAGTAGCACAAAAGCTTTATGAAGCTGGACACATATCTTATATGCGTACTGACTCTACAAACCTCTCTGTTCAAGCAGTCGACTCTATCGCCAAGCTTATCGAAAAAAAGTACGGCAAAGACATGCTAGAGAAGAGAACCTACAAAACCAAATCCAAAAATGCCCAAGAAGCTCACGAAGCTATCCGCCCTACACATATAGAAAAACTCTCTGCCGGAAACAACGAAGAACAAAAGCGTCTCTATGCACTTATTTGGGAGCGAACTGTTTCTTCACAAATGGTAGATGCCAAACTCCTCAAGACTCGTATCCTTGCCAATATTAAAACAAATGATATTCCAGACTTCTCTGCCAACGGCTCAAGACTGCTCTTCGCTGGATGGCTTTCTGTCGACTCTGACGCTCGTGGTGAAGATGTAGAACTACCAAAAGTCAAAGAAGGTGACACTCTCGATCTAGTAGAGATAACTGATCTCGAAAAACAAACAGAACCACCCAACAGATACTCTGAGGCAGGACTCGTCAAAGAGCTCGAAGCTCGAGGCATAGGTCGTCCGTCTACTTATGCAGCGATCATCAGCACTCTTGAAATCAGGGGGTATATCGAAAAGATCAATCGCTCACTCAAGCCCACTGATACAGGTGAAGTTGTTTCGACATTTTTGGAACAAAACTTTATGAATTATATTTCTGACACCTTCACTGCAGAAATGGAAAATGAGCTCGACGATATCGCAAACGGTGACCGAGACTATACCAAAACACTCAAAGACTTTTATACTCCTTTTAAAAAAGAAGTAAAAGAAAAAGAAAAGCTCGATAAAGCTACAACACTTGAAGTAGCAGATGCTAAGTTCAAGTGTCCAGTTTGTGGTAGTGGTATGGTGGTCAAACTCGGTCGTGGCGGTAAGTTTCTCTCTTGTGACAGGTATCCAGAATGTAACGGCGCTTTGATGCTAGACGGAACAGAGATAAAAGCTGATGAACCTATCGGCGTCGATCCGGAGACTTCCCTACCTATCTTTACAAAAGTCGGACGCTTTGGCCCTTATGTCCAGCTTGGAGAAATGCCAGAGAAAGTAAAGGGTAAAAAATCTTCTCTGCCAAAACCAAAAATGGCTTCTATCCCAAAGACTGTTGACCCAAGCACTGTGACACTAGAGATGGCGCTAAAGTATTTATCTCTTCCTAGAACACTTGGAACACACTCAGAAAGTGGTAAGGATGTTACTGCTAACAATGGTCGCTTTGGTCCTTATGTGGCTCATGATGGCAACTTCCGCTCTATCAAAGCACCACTTGATGTCTATACTATTACTTTAGAGCAAGCACTAGAACTCTTAGCTCAAGAGAAAAAACCCAGAGGCTTTCAAAAGAAGGCAAAATAAAACCCCTCTGGAGAACCAGGAGGGTTTGCTAAACGGTGTGGACGTTGAGGACATTATTTTCACCGCTTAACTTAGTTACAACTAATGCTACTGTATAATAGACATCATGGAAAGTAAAGTCTCTCTAGAAGAAATATACCAAAGCTCACAACAAGAGCTCTCTGATAGCGAAAGGGCTTTGATAGAAGAAGCCTACAACTTTGCCCAAAATGCTCATAAAGGGCAAAAACGAAACAGTGGCGAACCCTACTTTTACCACGCTGTAGAAGTTGCCAAAAACTGCGCTAGCTTGGGAGCTGACGCTACAACTATAGCGGGAGCCTTGCTTCACGATACCTTAGAAGACACAGAAGCTAGCGCAGAAGAAATCAGAGAAATATTTGGAGATGACGTAGTGTTTTTGGTTGAAGGAGTAACAAAATTAGGAACTCTAAAATATCAAGGCGTAGAGCGCCACGTAGAAAGTATGCGTAAGTTTTTTATCGCACTAGCTGAAGACGTGCGAGTACTGATCATCAAACTAGCTGACAGACTTCACAATGTTCAAACCCTAAAGCATGTGAGAGAGGACAAACAAAAACGCATCGCTATAGAGACCATAGAAGTCTATGCACCTCTTGCAGGACGTCTCGGTATGGGTAAACTCAAAGGCCTTCTCGAAGACTATGCCTTCCCTTTCGCTTATCCAAAAGAGTGCGAAGAAACGATAGAGCTAATGAACCAAATGGTGCCCGAGGCAACCAAGGTTGTTACAAAAGTAAAAAACCAAGTTGTAGAAATACTTGATTCTTTTGGTATCAAAGGCTCTGTTGAAGCAAGAGTTAAGCACACCTATAGTTTGTATCGAAAACTTGTTAAGTATGAAATGAATAGAGAAAAGATTCATGACATCGTCGCTCTTAGAATACTGGTTGAAAATATCCCTGATTGTTACCAAGTGCTTGGTTTGATGCATATGGAATGGAAACCTGTACAAGGTCGCATCAAAGACTGGATAGCTGTTCCAAAGCCAAATGGCTATAGATCTCTTCACACAACAGTTATCACAAATGACGGTATAGTCGAAATTCAAATAAGAACCAAAGAAATGCACGATGATGCTGAGTTGGGTATCGCCTCACACTTAGTTTATAAACAAAATTCCGCAGAAAAAAAGTTAAAACCAAGTGAACAGCAGTCTTGGCTGAGTCAGCTCAAAGAGCTCTCAAGTATGGTAAAAAGTATTGACGATATGAACGAGCTCAAACTCGACTTTTTTACCCACCGGATATTTGTCTTCACACCAAAAGGTGATGTCGTAGACTTACCAGAAGACTCAAGTCCTATAGATTTTGCTTATGCTATCCACTCAGACATTGGCGGACATCTAAGCGCAGCCAAGGTTAACAAAAAAATGGTAAGTATAGATACCAAGCTCAAAAATGGCGACATTGTCGAGATAACTACTAGCAAAAACTCTCATCCAACTAGCAAATGGTTGGATCATGCCAAAAGTAGCTTTGCCAAAAGAAAGATCAGGGGCTTCCTAGAAAACCAAGAAAAATTTTAGAGAGAGAAGTTTTTGATATTGTAAAGATCGTCTACGTCTTGTTCTGATTCTTTTTTCTCTTGTGGATCTCTATCGTCGAGCATTTCTACTTCTAGCTTTTCTTCAGCTACCTTGTCTTCGTTTTTATCTGCTAGGTCGTCTCTAGCTACACTCTCGCCTCCTTCCTTGCTCGCTATCATGGACTGGAAAGACTCAGCACTACTTCTACCAGCTTCAGCCTTGCCAAGCACATCGACTATCACACCTAAATCTTCATCAGAGAAATAATCTATCGTGATTTTGCCTCCGACTTCACTCTTTTGGATATGTACGCGAGTACCGAGCTTCTCAGCCAACTGCTTTTCTATCTCCATCAGCTCAGGTGTCGGCAGGAGTTCCTTTTTGCGAGACTTCTCTACAGCTATCCTGCGAGCTATACGTTCCGCCTCACGCACTGAAATCTTGCGATAAACTATCTCCTTGAAAAGCGTCATCTGCTCTTCTGGGCGACTAGAGAGCATGAGAAGTGGTCTGGTGTGGCCTTCATTTATCTTGCCAGCTGAAAGAGCATCGAGTAGCTCTGCCGGCATCGCCAAGATACGCAAAGAGTTTGAAACATATTCACGACTCTTACCTACCTTTTGTCCTATTTGTGTATGAGTGAGTTTGAACTCCTCTACTAAACGTGCAAAGCTTCTGGCTCTCTCAACAGGATTGAGATCTTCACGCTGAACGTTTTCGATAATAGCTAGCTCAAGCTTCATCATCGGATCATCTCCGACACGGATAATCACCGGCACTTGTGGTATACCTGCCAGCTTGGCAGCACGAAGTCTTCTCTCTCCGGCGATGAGTTCGTATTCTGTCTTGAGTCCTCCCTCTGGAGTTTCTTTTTCTACACGAGAGACTGTCAAAGGTTGCAAGACTCCGTATTGACGAATAGACTCTGACAAATCTTTAAGTGGACCTTCTTCAAATTCTCGACGAGGTTGATATGGGTTGGGAAAAATCTTGTCGGTATCGATAAAGAAAATAGAATTTGAATAAAGGTTTGACATGAACATATGATAACATAAAAACTTTTTTGTATAAAAAATAAAATAAGCCCCAACATATTGTTGGGGCTATAGTGTTTTGCCGGAATAAACCGGCTAACCGCGGTGCCTGCCATAGCATTTGGGCAGGGCTTTTTTGAGCCACCAGCACACTTCGGTGCTGTACATCATGGCTCGATTCTTGAAATATTCCGGCCGGCCCCGGCATAATTTTTTACCGGGCCAGCAGGCAGGATCAGTGGTTCACCAGGTTCAGTTCATTGTCGGCACTTCCGGCAATGGAAAAATATAAATTAATAGTAGTTGTTCCGGTGGAACTCGATTGATACATCTGCCACGATCGTTGTTTTTTCATCTTCTTTGTTTTTGATTTGTATATTCCGTAGCTACATATTCACTACGGAGTAAGAACTTATTTATTCTTAAGTTAAGTATACACCTTTGACAAATATTGTCAAGTCTATATAAAAAACGAAACCTCTGTAGAAACAGAGGTCGTGCCCGGTC
>JACCDV010326168.1_pt1 | contig 64749 bp, 90 predicted proteins | sample 7446131 | NCBI WGS metagenome assembly JACCDV01 (sample SAMN15323448, study PRJNA562643) | freshwater metagenome | isolation source: river surface water | place: USA:Blue River Watershed | collected 2017-08-17
TACGATCCTTCTACAGGAGAGACTACATTTAAAGCTTCATGGAGTGGTATATCTCGTGGGCCTATAACTCCAAAAGGCACTCAAAGAACTGTTGCCGCTAGACAAGAAGCTCGTTCTGTTTCTGCTAAACCAAGTCCTACAACTACTGTTAAAAAAACTTCAGGAGAAAGAGAAGCAGTATCTTTTAAATCTCCTACACCAGCGGGAGTAACAAGTAAGGCTGAGATAAAAGCAGGAAGCCTTCCTGATAAAGCTCCTAAAACTCCTTTGAAAAAGTCTGATATTTATAAAATAAAAACTGATTTTCAGAATAAAAAATTATCAGAAAGGTTTCCAGGTGTATCTTTAGATGTTGCTAAAAGAAAGCATCAAAAAGAAATAGAGAAAGAGAGAAAAAGAGTTAAGAAAAACGAACATTGGAGATCAACTGATGTAGAGGAAAATAGAGGTGCAGGTGGGTCTACAATAACTAATAAAGCTTGTAGTAGCTGTTAATTGTTATGGCAAAAGATAAATCAAAAGTAAGAGAATCAAAGCCTTTGGCTGAAACTCCTGAGTATGATTACGATGGTTCAACGTTAGCTTCTAAGTTAAAACAAATTGAAGTTGATGCTGCTAAGCGTAGAGCAGACTCTTATGCTGAAAGAAAAGAATCAAATGATAGAAGAAGAGAAGCTATGAATGAGAGAAAACAATCCGGCAGCGGAGGAGCTCTTCAAGGACTTAATACTTCATTAGGTGGTAAAATCGTTAAATAAATATATTATGAAAGTTTCTAAAAAGACTGCCTTCAATATTAAAGAGGCAAGTAATCAAAATTTAAAAGCTAGTGCAAGAAAACACTACGCTGAGAATGCTCAGGCTGCAATGAAAAGCGCTGCTAAAAAAGGAGCTATTAAAGGAGCTGTAAAAGGTGCAGCAAAAGGAATTGTTAAATCTGTAGCCAAAATGGCTATGAAAAAAAAGTAGTACTATGAAAAAGTCAACACCAAACTTACCTGGGTCTTCTCGTATGCAAATGCCGAGTTCAGGTGGAAGTGCTCCTAAAAAATTAGGGGGTAGCAAAAAAGTAACTAACAAGGTTATGGCTGCTGCAAAAGGTAAAGCTGTAAAAGGAAAAAACAGCTATTGTTAATTTTAAATATTTCAAAAGATGGCAAAGAAATCTGAAGAAGTAAAAAACGGTTTAGTTGATGAAGCAGTAGAAAATACTGTTGACGCAACTCAACACGTTGTTGACGAAGCTACTAAAGAAGATGTGGCATTGAATCAAGCTGTAGAAGAAGTTAAAACCCCTGGGCACGCAACTCGCGCGTTCCGTCAATAATTTCTACAATGGCTGATAAGTCAAAAATGAAATGTAACCGTCCTGTTCCGTCTACTAGACCGGGAAAGAAGATGATGGTAAAAGCCTGTTCCAATGGGGAGGAAAAACTCCTCCACTTTGGAGCCAAGGGCTATGGGAATAACTATTCCCCTGCTGCTCGTAGAAGTTTTAAAGCTAGACATAGTTGCGATACAGCAAATGACAAGTTAACCCCAAGATATTGGGCGTGTAAAAAATTATGGGCAGGACCTGGAGGTTCAACTACTCCTAACCCAAAAAATAGGAAAGGAAAATACTGATATGGCAAAGCAAAGAAATGTTACTGTTGATTCAAAAAGATTGTCAAGTAACGAAAATGGTAAATTTAATTCTAACTATGTTAGAAATACATCTATTGAAAATGAAGATGGAAGCAATACAAAAATGGTTTCGTCTAATAGAGTATATGGAGATAAAGGAAGGTTTAAAAGTGCTTCTATTACATTTGATGAAAATGGAAATATATCAGGGAATTTTGTAAAAGGAGAAAAAGGAAAGCAAATACTAGGTCAACGTGCTCAAAAAAAATTTGACAGATGGAACAAAAGACTCAACAAGGAGTAAAAACTCAGAAGTTTATGGGAAGAGGTCAATTGTTACCAAGATTGACTGCTCAAGTTGGAAGTAAAAAATTAGCTATAGAGATACTTCAAAAAAGAGGTCATCTAAAAGCAGATGGTAAAACATATACTGCTGCAGGTATGAAGAGAAACGCTATGACTGCAGAGGAAAGAGCTAAAGATAGAGCTTCTAAAAGAACAGGTAAGCCTGCTAGTGATTTTAAATATAATCCAACAACAAATACTGTTAAGAATGAAAGACGCTTGCTATACTAAAGTAAAATCTCAATATGCGGTTTTTCCATCGGCAAGAGCTTCTCAAGCAATTGCTAAATGCAGAAAGGCTTCGGGAAGTGTGAGAAAGACTTCTGAAGGAACATCTTTAAAAAGATGGGAGAAAGAGAAGTGGACAGATACTCGTACAGGAAAAGCTTGTGGTGCAGGTGGTAAGAATGAATATTGTCGTCCAAAAGTTAAGGTATCTTCAAAAACACCAAAGACTATTTCTGAAATAAGCAAGTCAAAATTGGCTTCAAAAAAAGCTGAGAAGTCAAGAGTGGGTATGGGTAAAAAAGTTTCAAAAATTTAATATCTTTACAAGATGAAAAAAGTTATAGAGAAAGCTAAACAGTACGAGTCCAAAAAGTCTCTTAGTGGAAAAATGAAATTTTTAAAAGGAAATGTATCCAAAACAAAAAAGAAATGAAATCAAAAGGATTAGGAGACACGATAGAGAAAGTTACTACCTTAACAGGTATTAAAAGGGTAGTGGACACTATTTCTAAGGCCACAGGAAAAGATTGTGGTTGTGGAGGGCGTAAAGCTAAGCTGAACAGTCCAAAATTATTAATAAACAGAACATTATATAAAATTTAAAATTATGTCAGTATTTAAATCACAATACGCAAGAGCATTAGATGTAATACCAACGGACAATGCTAATATTCCAAATCCTACGGTAATTAAGTCAGGAACAAACACCTCTACTTCTACTGCTGCACTAATTGATTCGACTGCAAACTTCAATACTTTAAATGTTTCAGCAGGAGATATTGTTTATAATACTACTAATGGATTAGCAGCTACTGTAATTCAAGTTGTAAATAATACAACTATTCTTTTAAATGCAGACATCTTTACTGCTACTGCTAAAGCTTATATTATCTATAATAACTCTTCTCAGTCATCAATCGGAAGTGCAGGTTGCAATCTTTATGTTGGTGGAGCAGGTAATGTAAAAGTTACTACAATTGGAGGAGACGTTGTTACATTTACAGCTGTTCCTGTTGGAACTGTACTACCTGTACAAGTTGTAAAAGTTCATTCTGTCGGTACAACAGCAACATTAATTATAGCTCTTTGGTAAGATGGCAAAACAAACTAACACAACTGTATTTAAAGCGGCTCCTAAGGTAAAAAGAAAAGGAGTTCATGCTAAGACTAAGACTAGTCAATCTAAGTCAAGTAAAAATTATGTTAAACTATATAAGGGACAGGGGAAATAATGAAATATTTAAATTATATATTTTCGTCATTAATTTTACTTTTTGTTCCTATTTATGGAATACTTGTTGCTGTTGGCACGTCAATTATACTTGATACGTTTACAGGTATATTTAAAAGCATAAAATTAAACGGTTGGTCAAGTATTAGAAGTAAAAGATTATCCCATATTGTCTCGAAGATGTTATTATATGAAATATGTGTTTTGTTGTTGTTTGTAATAGATAAATTTATATTAAACGAATTTATTTTTAGATGGTTAGGTATAGATTTTATGTTTACTAAAATATGTGCTATATTATTGATTTTTATAGAGTTAGTTTCTATAAAAGAAAATATCGAAGAAGCGTACGACATAAAAATTTGGGAGATACTAAAGAAAGCATTTTTAAGAGCAAAAGAAGTTAAAGATAACGTAGACGATTTGACAAAATAATGGACAAGATAACACTTGATAGAATAGCTACTCTGCACCCTAAAATAAGACAGAAAACATTAGACGCTTATACTTATATAAACAACAAACTCCTTGGGAAAGGAGTTCGTTTGCGTTTTGCATATACCACAAGAACTTTTGATGAACAAAATGAATTGTATGCTCAAGGGAGAACAAAACTATATGATTCAAATGGAAAAAGACTTGGAAAGGTTACTCAAGCAAAAGGAGGAGAATCAATACACAATTATCATTTAGCTTTTGATATTGTTTTACTTCTTGATAAAGATGGAGACGGAAAATTCGAATCTGTTAGTTGGGATATGGTTGACTTTGATAAGGACGGAAAATCAGATTGGATGGAAGTTGTAGAGTATTTTAAATCAGTTGGATTCTCTTGGGGTGGAGATTGGAAGTTTAAAGATAAGCCACATTTTGAAATGACTTTTGGGCATACTTGGAGAACTTTAAAAAAGGATTATGACAATAGGAATGTTTTTGCAGAAACAATTAACGGAAAGACTTATATTTATGTTAAGATATAGCTTTATATTTTTATTTATTTTATTTACTTCTTGCGGAGCAAGAAAAGTTTCTGTTGATAAAAATGAATCCACATTAAAAGTAGATAGTGTGTCAACTATTGTAAAAAATGAAGTTGTTACCACTAATAATAATATACGTATAAATACGGATACAGAAGAGTGTGAGATTATTCCAATTGATTCCACAAAACCCGTTGTAATTGGAGATAAAAAATATTTCAATGCTAAGATAAAAATCAAAAAGATCAAGACTTCTTCTATTGATACTACTAAAAAGCAAGAAGTAAAAAATGAAGTTAAAAAAGTATCCATTGCTAAAATTCAAAAAGAAAAATCCTCAAAAAAAGAATCTGATAGAAAGCCTAATAATTTCTTTAATTGGCTTTGGTTATTGATTATTGTATTTGTATTAATTGGATTATACATTAGAAAGCGTGTAGTCGAAACATTAATTTAAAATTCATATATTTGTATCATAACAATTAAATTAAATCAAAATGAAAAACACAAACAAATTTACGCAAGACAAAGTTCAACATTTAACTCAAGAAGAGCACGAATTTATTAAAGAAGGTTCAGCGAACTATACTAAATTAAAAATTGCTCTTGGAGAGCTTGAACTTCAAAAACAAAATTTATTGAGTCAAGCTGAGATGATTACAAATGCGTTTAAAGAAAACGAACAAAGATTAATTGAGAAATATGGAGCTAATGCTGTAATTAATATGCAGACAGGCGAAGTTACTCAGAAAGAGAACTAATATGACGGCAGGTAAATTTATTGGTGCATTGTTTCAATCAAGAGATGTAATGCACATAGCACATCTTCAAACAAAGTCTTTTGCTGAGCATAAGGCTTTAAATGCATATTATGATGGTATTCTTGATTTAACAGATTCATTTACTGAAAAGTATTTCGGTAGAAATGGTCGTGTTGAAATTATTATTCCTGAGTCAAAAAATCAAGACTCTGTTACTCATTTAAAATCTATGCAGGTTTTGATTGAAGCAGAAAGAGATAATTACTCATCAGACCTTCAAAACATTATGGATGAAATGATTGGTCTTGTTAACGAAACTTTGTACTTATTAACTTTAGTGTAATGTCAAAAATTAGTCAATACCCAATAAATGCTTTACCCGAGTTGAACGATAAACTTGTCGGTACAAGAATAGGAGGAAACCCTCCTAATGGGACTTATAATTTTACTTTAGCTGAGTTATTGACTTTAATTTCAAATAACTTAACTGCTACAAGTTTTATATTATCGGACGTACCTCAGTATGCTGATAATGCTGCGGCTGTAAATGCCGGATTAGATATTGGTCAGGTTTATAGAACCGGAGATTTATTAAAAATAGTTCATTAAAAAAACATACAATGGCAAAAATAAGTACATATCCTCTTGATGGAAGTCCTAAATTAAGTGATAAACTTATTGGAACAAGTGTTGGAGAAGACCAACCAAGCGGTCTTTTTGATCCAACATATAATTTTAGTCTTCAACAATTGTTGGATTTATTTTCGCCATTGTTACCTGGTAATACTTTGCAAGGCGTTTTGGATAATGACAATACTGCAACGCAAGATATTAATTTATACGGAAAAGTAACTACTACAGATCTTGAGGTAACTAATATTTCAAATTTATTTAGCGCTTATGTTGCTGATTCTCTTTATATTGAAGGAGAGTTATTTGATGTTAATAATTCACAAGGAACTGCAGGACAAATACTTACAAGTACAGGTAGTGGGATTGAATGGGTTACTCCTACCGACACCATTCCTACATTACAACAAGTATTAACTTCAGGAAATGAAGCTGATGTAGATATTATTTTAGATGCAGATATTGAATCTAATTCATTAACTTCAGATGTCATTACTTCCAATACTAATCTATATGTAAAATCTGTTTTGCGTGATTGGCAAAATAGTGCAGGTACATCAGGACAAATGCTTATCAGTTTAGGAAATAAAGTTGAATGGCAAAATGTTCCTGTTTATACAGCTTCATCTCCATTATCAATAAATCCTGCTACAAAAAACATTACCATTCAACAAGCTAATGGAACTCAAAATGGGTATTTAAGTTTTGCTGATTGGATTAACTTTGATGGAAAACAAAATGCCTTGTCAGGAACAGGTATTGTTGTTTCAAATGGAGGTACTATAAGTTATGTTGTTAACAATTCAAACAATTGGAATCAAGCATATAATGATGCTATTTTATCTGCTTCTGTTTCGGGAGGAACAACTAAAACATTAACACTTACTCAACGTGACGGAGACGTAATTACCACTACTTGGACAGAAGGCGGAGGTGGAGGAGGAACTTTGTCTTCGGTAGGATTGACTATGCCTTCTGCATTTAGTGTATCTAATAGTCCGTTAACATCTGATGGGACTATAGAGGTTACAGCTTCAGGAACAACATCTGAATATATTGATGGTACAGGTGCTTTACAGACTTTCCCTACTATAGTAGGAGGTATTAAACATGCTACGGCTAGTGGTACTGATACTTATGTGGCAACTATTTCAGGAGTTACTTCTTATGCAGAAGGAGATTCTTATGTAATTCGTTTTATTAACGGAAATACAACAAATGCTACATTGAATATAAACGGATTAGGCGCTGTTCAATTATACAAGAACAACGATGGACCGTTAATAGGTGGAGATGTATTGGATAACGGTGTTATGATTGTTGTTTATGACGCATCTCTAAATCATTTTCAGTGCATTGGAATTGCTCCAAATACTCTTTTGGCTTATGTTACAAATGGAGAAGCAACAGCAATAACAAAAGGACAAGCTGTTTACGTATCAGGAGGTGTTGGAGATAGAATCAAAGTAAAACTTGCATACAACACATCTGACCTTACTTCTGCTCAAACTATAGGTATAGTTGCATCTGCATCTATTGCCGCAAATGGTAAAGGTATTGTAATTGTTCAAGGTCAACTAGACGGGCTTAGTTCATTCCCTACATCTACTTGGGCAGATGGAGACTATATTTATTTAGGAGCAACAGCAGGTACTATAACAAACGTTAAGCCATCAGCTCCAAACCATTTAGTGTATCTTGGATATGTTACCACAGCAAGCAATGGTAACTCAGGTAGAATGTATGTTAAAGCACAAAATGGGTATGAATTAAAAGAATTGCACGATGTATCGGCTAATAATCCTTCAAACAATGACGGTATATTTTACAATACATCAACAAGTTTATGGGAGGCTAAATCTATTCCTTCAGCATTAGGATATACTCCGGCTAATAGTGCTTTAACAATATCAACCACTGCTCCTTTACAAGGAGGTGGAGATTTAAGTGCTAATAGAACATTGTCTATTACTCAAGCAGGTGCTTCAAGTAATGGATTTTTAAGCAGTACGGATTGGAACACGTTTAATAACAAGCAAAACACTTTGACAAATCCAATTACAGGTACAGGTGCATCAGGTCAAGTTGCTTTTTGGAATGAGACTAATACGCAGACAGGAGATAGTGGATTAACTTGGGATAATGTTAATAAAAGATTAAACATTGGAGTTGGCTCCAGTAATGGAATTTTAAATGTATTTAATAATGCAGCAAATGACTTAAATTTAGTATCAAGAAATCTGAATGCAAATGGATTTTCAGGATTTGTTGCACAAGATGATACTGCCGCAAGATTTTTAACTTTTGGAGTTAATAATTCTGTTGGATTATCTGCAACTTATGGAAATTCAGGGGAGGGGGCTGTTAGAGCTTCTACATCGGCTAATGGATTGGCTTTATCTATTTCTAATGGAAATTTAAGAGTTATAACTACAACATCTGCCATTGAAAGATTTAGAGTTTTTGGATCTACAGGAAATGTATTAATTCAAAATGGAGGCACATTCACAGACGCAGGTTTTAGATTAGATGTTAATGGTTCATCACGTTTCAACGGATTACAAACAATTCAAGGAACAACAGCTTCAGACACTGCTCCACTAGGTTCAGAATTAGCGGCTGTAACAGGAACAGGAACGAACTGGACATTAGCAGGTACTAACTTAAATGTTGGTGGATATACACATACAGTTGGAGATGTTACACCTTTAACAACTACATTAGCTGCTGTAAGTGGCACGTATTATCAAATTGCTTATACAATTACAGGTAGAACTGCAGGAAGTATTACTATAAATTATGGAGGTACTACATCAACTGGAATTACTGTGACAGGTGCAATAGGTGTTTTAGCTTCATCAACCGCAGCTTTAACAATTACACCTTCTACAGACTTTGATGGTAATGTAGTATTAAGCGTTAAGACAATTAGTACTTCAAGTGCTTCTGTTAGTTATTTAGATAGTTCAGGAACTACTAGGAATGAATTAAGAATATCAAATGTAAGTAATAATATATTTTTAGGTTTAACTTCAGGTAGAAGAAATATAACAGGAACCAGTAATACTGGAATTGGTACAAACGCATTACAAAATACTATATCCGCGACTAGTAATGTTGCTATTGGTACAAATGCGTTACAAAATATTACATCGGGGGGGGGTAACGTCGCCATTGGTTTTAACGCTTTAAACTCTAGCACAGTAGGAACTGGTAATACAGCTATTGGTACAAGTACATTACAATCTAATACTACAGGTATTAATAATGCTGCTATTGGTATAGGTACATTATATTCTAATACTACAGGTACTAATAATGCTGCTATTGGTACAAGTACATTACAATCTAATACTACAGGTATTAATAATGCTGCTTTAGGCTCAAGTGCTTTAAGTGCCAATACAACAGGAATTGGTAATACAGCTATTGGTACAAATGCGTTACAAAATAAACAACTTGGAAGTAATAACACTTCTTTAGGATACAACTCAGGACGTTACACCGGTTCAGGAACAACTGCAATGACTTCTGTAAATAACTCTATGTATTTAGGTTATCAAACAAGAGGGTTAAATGCAACAGGTACAACTAACGAGATTGTTATAGGTTATGATGTAGTAGGTCTTGGTTCAAACACAACTGTATTAGGTAATAGCTCAACTATAACTACCGCTATTTATGGTGATTTGTTATTAGGTCAAACAACTGATAACGGTACTGATAAATTACAAGTTACAGGAAGTGTAAATATTACAGGTCAGTTAAAACTTGGTTCTACAATAACTAATAATACTTATACTTATACATTACCAAGTGCAACAGGAACATTAGCTTTAACAAGTCAAATACCAACTATATCTGGAACAACAAACTATCTACCTAAATTCACAGGAAGCACTACATTAGGTAATTCTTCGATTTATGATAATGGAACGAATGTAGGAATAGGAACAACTTCGCCCATTGATTATTCAATTTATGGATATGGGGCTAATATAGAAAATAGAGGAGGTCGTGGTGGTGGATTTGTTTCTACTGATTCAGGTGCCACACATAGAATGGTGTTTTCTGTAGATAGTTCGGCAGGAGTTGGAATGGTTAAAACAGTTACAAATACCCCTTTAGTTTTTGCTGTTAATGATTCAGAACGTATGCGTATCACTTCAGGTGGCAACGTAGGAATAAACACCACAGCTCCAACATCAAAGTTACAAGTAGTAGGATTGCCAAGTTATGCAGATAACACAACAGCTTTAGCAGGTGGATTGACAGTAGGTGCTTTTTATCATACCGCAGGAGTTTTAAAAGTAGTAATTTAATAAATAAATAAATATGACAGAATTTAAATGGATAATTTCAGCAATGGAATGTATCAAAAACAACGGAGATTTACAAGATGTAGTTATCACAATTCATTGGAGATACCAAGCTACAAAAGATGAAGTTTTGACTGATATTTATGGAGCTACTTCAATGCCTTTACCAACAGGAGAAAATTTTACACCTTACGATGAATTAACAAAATATCAAGTTTGTGAATGGTTAGAAGATGCTTTAGATGTAGATTCAATGCAAGATAATTTAATAAAACAATTGGATTTAATAATTAATCCTATTAATGTAACTTTACCACCACCATTTGAAAATTAACAAAAAGTTAAAAATAATATTTTAATACAAAATTTAAAAATTAAATAAACAATTATGGAAACAAAACAAGCAATTGACATTTTAATTCAAGTAGCACAATTAGCTCAAAAAGGTGGATTATTACAACTAAAAGACGCTGCAATGGTAATACGTGCAATAGAAACTTTAACACAAAAAGAAAATCAAAACGATAAAAATCAAGCATAGTTAGGTTCTATTCTAATTATCTAAGGCAGAATTTATTTATATAAGTTTTGCCTTTTTTTTATACATTTGTAATAAATTAAATTCAATAAAATAATGGACATTAGAAAAATATCAATAGGGCCTGATTATAAAGGGGGTGCTATGCACTACATTGTAGGTCAAAAAGTGCTTGGAGATACAAGCGAAATACACTTAATAAAACTTGATAAAAAAAAAGATTCTATCAAGATATATATTATAAATGAAAAAAAAGAAATAGTTCTTTGGAAAGAGTTCAATGATACTATGCCTATATCAATCGAATATAATATAAATTTCTAATGAAATCTCCATTCTATTTTATTGCAAAACCAAAAGAAGGTAAAAGATATAATAACACAAAAAACATAGCCGGTATAGAGTTTATAGTCAGTACTTCTGAGGAAGACTATAAATTCTCTAATCGGTTTGCTGAAGTTATTGAATTACCTTTAGGTTATACCGGTCCTATACAGATAGGAGATACTCTTCTTGTGCACCATAACGCTTTTAAGTTTTACAACGACATGAGAGGTCGTCAAAAGAGCGGAAAAAGCTTTTTTAAAGATGACTTGTTCTTTATAGAGTTCGACCAATTCTTTATGTACAAACACGAATCTAATTGGTTTGCTCACGACAGATACTGTTTTGTCAAGCCAATTCCTGCTACAGAATCTTTCATTAAGAAGCCATTTAAAGAAGAACCCTTAATGGGCAAGATGGTTTATCCAAACGAGTATTTAGCTAGTAAAGGAATACAATCAGGAGACCTTGTTTGTTTTAAACCTGATAGCGAATATGAGTTTAATGTTGATGGAGAGAAGTTGTATAGAATGTTTGATCATCAAATAACAATGAAATTATGATAAATATTGTAGATGATTTTTTGTATCCAAGTCTTTATGAATCTGTATATGGGAGTTTAAAAAATAATGAATTTCAAGCTGTAGAGGTTGGAGATAAAAAGTTTTGGGTACAATACAGCAATAAAGATTTTGATGATTATATTGTAGAAAAACTATCCGCTATAGATGGCGTGCAGAGAGAATGTTTGTTAGGTTTTTTTAGGGTAGCAACAGAAGAATTTGATACTGATTGGAGAATACACGCTGATTCAAAGGTTGGAGATATTAGGCCTGAAAGAGCATTAGTTCTTTATATATCAGAATCTACAAAAAAAGGGCTTCACGGAACTGCTTTTTGGAAACACAAAAAAGTAGGTTATAAAATGCCTGTTGATGTTACAGACGAAGAGTCTGATAGATTTTTATTAGAGGAAGCTAATGAAGTTGATAATTGGGAATTACACTCTGTAGTAGGTTATAAACCTAATAGAGCGTTAATGTATCCTTCTAATTACTTTCATAGTAAATATCCAAACACAGGTTGGAAAGAAGGTAGAATGGTGTATGTAATGTTTTATAGATAAACTATGGGAACGAAAGAAATAAAGTTAAAAATTATAGCAGCAGGACATAAAGCCGTAGAGGAATTGATTAAAGTCGCTGAAGACTCTATATTGGATCCAAATAGTGAAGGAGATGATTTAGCTGCTGACAAGCTAAAAAATGCAGCAGCGACCAAGAAATTGGCTATATTTGATGCATTTGAAATTTTAAATAGAATTGAAGCAGAAAAAGAAAGTATTGAACTTTCTGAAAAAGGAGTAAGTAGAATTGATACAAAACAAGGATTTGCAGAAAGAAGGTCAAAATAGTTTATATACCATAGTGAATGATTATATTCCTAAGGCTGTTATCTCTAATAAAAATAGAGTAAGGTCTTGGCTATATGGTTATAACGAGCAGTATAATGTAGTTGTTATATCTAAAACAGGGCAGATAGGTCAGATTTTAAATATAAACGGCCTTTATATTGCATTACCGGCAACTCCTGATAAATGCCATCAAAGAAGCAATTCTAAAGCTGAACAATATTGGGAAAGACAAGACATTCCTAAACCACTTTCAAAAATACAGTCAATATTCCAATGGAATCAAATGCCTTCAGAGTTTAAAAACATGTGGGTTGATTATATCGAGCAAGAGTTTGATTACCGTGAGCAAGGCTTTTGGTTTATGAACAATGGGATAAAAACCTATATTACAGGTTCTCACTATATGTATTTGCAATGGTCAAGCATTGATGTTGGTTATCCTGATTTTCGTGAAGCTAATAGAATTTATTGGATATATTGGGAAGCTTGCAAGGCTGACGAGAGGTCTTTTGGAATGATATATTTAAAAATAAGACGTTCAGGTTTTTCTTTTATGTCATCATCTGAAGCTGTAAACATAGGAACTCTTGCAAGAGACTCTCGTATTGGAATACTATCTAAGACAGGAGCAGATGCTAAGAAAATGTTTACGGACAAGGTTGTGCCAATTAATAGCAGATTGCCTTTCTTTTTTAAGCCAATTATGGACGGTATGGATAAACCAAAGACTGAGTTGGCTTTTAGAGTTCCTGCATCTAAGATTACAAAAAAGAATATGTTTGATTCTGAAGAGGAAGTAATCGAAGGATTGGATACGTCAATAGACTGGAAGAACACAGAGGATAACTCTTATGACGGAGAAAAACTCTTGTTTTTAGCTCATGATGAAAGCGGTAAATGGGTAAAGCCGAACAACATTAAAGAGAATTGGCGAGTAACTAAGACTTGTTTGCGTTTAGGTTCTAAAATTATTGGTAAATGTATGATGGGCTCAACTTCAAACGCTTTATCAAAAGGAGGTCAGAATTATAAGGATATGTATGAAGACTCAAATGTTTTGATACGAAATGCAAATGGTCAGACTAAATCAGGACTATATTCTTTATTTATTCCTATGGAATGGAATATGGAAGGTTTTATAGATAAATATGGTATGCCTGTATTTTATAAACCTAAAGAGCCTGTAATGGGGGTTGATGGTGCTTGGATTAAAAATGGAGCTATTGATTATTGGGAAGCGGAGGTTGATTCTTTAAAGAATGATTCTGATGCTCTTAATGAGTTTTATCGTCAGTTTCCAAGAACAGAGTCTCACGCATTTAGAGATGAGAGCAAACAATCTTTATTCAACCTGACAAAGATATATCAGCAAATTGATTACAATGACACTTTAATAAAGGAACATTATCTTACAAGAGGTTCTTTTCATTGGCAAGATGGAATAAAAGATACAAAAGTAATTTGGACTCCTGATTCAAGAGGAAGGTTTTTAGTTAGTTGGATTCCTGCAAGGCATTTACAGAATAATGTTCATATAAGAAACGGAATGAAGTATCCAGGTAATGAACATATAGGATCATTTGGTTGTGACCCTTATGATATTTCTGCTGTGGTTGGCGGTAGAGGGTCTAATGGTTCTTTACACGGTCTCACTAAATTCAATATGGACGATGCTCCTTCTAATGAATTTTTCTTGGAGTACATAGCAAGACCTCAGACTGCTGAGATATTTTTTGAAGAAGTGCTTATGGCTTGTGTGTTTTATGGCATGCCTATTCTTGTAGAGAACAATAAACCACGTTTGTTGTATCATTTAAAGAATAGAGGTTATAGAGGTTTTTCTTTGAACAGACCTGATAAGCAATACAATAAGTTAACAAAAACAGAACGTGAGCTTGGAGGAATACCAAACTCTTCTGAAGATGTTAAGCAGTCTCACGCCTCTGCTATTGAATCGTATATTGAGAAGTACATTGGGTTTGATTCTACATCAACATATAGAGACCCTGACGAGATAGGTTCTATGCCTTTTACTAAAACATTAGAAGATTGGGCTAAATTTGATATTAGCGACAGAACTAAGTTTGATGCTTCCATTAGTTCGGGATTAGCTATTATGGCTAATCAAAAGCATTTATACTTGCCTGAGAAAAAAGATTCAAAAATTATTATTAACTTCGCAAGGTATTCAAATGATGGAACTAATAGTCAATTAATTAGATGAAAAACATAACAATAGATATTACATCGTCAGTATTTCCTACTCAGTTAGCAACTGATTCGGAAAAAGCGTCTCCTCAATTTGGTTTACAAGTTGGTCAAGCTATTCAATATGAGTGGTTTAGAAAGGACGGAACATCTTGTAGATTTTACAGCCAATGGAGAGATTTTAATAGATTAAGACTTTACGCAAGAGGGGAGCAATCTGTGGCTAAATATAAAAATGAGTTGGCAATAGATGGAGATTTATCTTATCTAAACTTGGATTGGACTCCGGTTCCTATTATTCCTAAGTTTGTTGATATTGTTGTTAATGGTATGTCTGATAGGCTTTTTAAAGTGAAAGCGTACGCGCAAGATGCTATGTCTCAATCCAAAAGAAACAAGTATCAAGAAATGCTTGAGTCTCAAGTTGCAGGTAAAGAAATACTTTCTCAAATTCAAGAATTATCAGGAGTTAATCCTTTTGTAATGGACCCTAATGAGCTTCCAAACAATGACGAAGAGTTGAATTTGTATATGCAGCTTAATTATAAACCCGCTATCGAAATAGCTGAAGAAGAGGCTATTAACACTATTTTTGACGAAAACAATTACCAAGACACTAGAAAGAGACTTGATTACGATGCTACTGTAATTGGAATTGCTGTCGCTAAACACGAATTTTTACAGGGCTCCGGAGTTAAAGTTTCTTATGTAGATCCAGCAAATATCGTGTACTCATACACAGAAGACCCTTTCTTTAAAGATTGTTTCTATTGGGGGGAAATCAAAACAGTTCCACTTACTGAGCTTTATAAAATAGACCAATCTTTAACTAGAGAAGATTTGGCTGAAATATCTCAATATAGTCAGGCATGGTATGATTATTACAACGTGGCTCAGTTTTATCAAAACAGTTTATTCTATAGAGATACTTGTACTTTGATGTATTTCAATTATAAAACAACTAAGAGGGTTGTTTATAAAAAGAAAAAACTTGATAACGGAAACTCAAGAGTTATAGAAAAAGACGATACCTTTAACCCTCCTGCTGAAATGATGGAGGAAGGAAACTTCGAAAAAATAGAAAAAATCATTGATGTTTGGTATGAAGGTATTATGGTTATGGGTACTAATATTCTTTTGAAATGGGAACTCTCTAAGAATATGGTCAGACCAAAATCAGCATCTCAACACGCTATACCAAACTATGTAGCTTGTGCTCCGCGTATGTACAAAGGAGTTATAGAATCTTTAGTTCGTAGAATGATTCCTTTTGCCGACCTTATTCAGCTTACGCACTTAAAGCTACAGCAAGTTATTAACAGGACTGTTCCTGATGGGGTATTTATAGATGCTGACGGATTGAATGAGGTTGACTTAGGAACGGGAGCAGCATATAATCCTGAAGACGCATTAAGACTTTACTTCCAAACAGGTTCTGTTATAGGTCGTAGTTATACTCAAGATGGAGAATTTAACAATGCAAGAGTTCCGATTACTCAACTAACATCTAATTCAGGAGCTTCAAAAACTCAAATGCTTATTGCTAATTATAATCATTATTTAGATATGATTAGGTCTGTAACAGGATTAAATGAAGCAAGAGATGGTTCTATGCCTGACCCTAACTCTTTGGTAGGTGTTCAAAAATTAGCAGCATTGAATTCAAACACCGCCACAAGACACATACTTGAGGGAGGTCTTTATATTTATAAAACGCTATCTGAAGCTCTTACTTATAGAGTTGCGGATATTTTAGAGTACTCTGATTTTAAGGAAGACTTCATAAACAAAATAGGAAGATTTAATGTGTCTATATTGAACGACATTAAAGAACTTTATATTTATGATTTTGGTATCTTTATTGAGATTTCTCCTGATGAAGAACAAAAAGCACAGCTTGAAGCTAATATTCAAATGGCATTATCCAAAGGAGATATTAATCTTGAAGACGCTATCGATATTCGTGAAATTAAAAACATCAAACTTGCGAATCAATTATTGAAATTAAAAAGAGTTAAGAAGCAAGAGCGTGAAGAGCAAATGGAGATGCAAAAACAACAGATGACTGCTCAAATGCAAATGCAATCTCAACAAATGGCTTCTCAAACTTCTATGCAAAAAATACAGCTTGAAACAGAATCTAAAATGAGGTTGAAACAAGCTGAAGTTGCTTTTGAAATGCAATTACTAGAAAAAGAGTCAGAGCTTAAATCTCGATTGATGGCTGAAGAGTTTAATTATAATATTCAGTTAGGTGGTATGGAGACACAAAGTCTTAGTGCTCGTGAAAAAGAAAGAGAAGCGGCTAAAGCCAAAAGAATAAGTCAGCAAAATACTGAGCAATCAAAACTAATAGATCAAAGAAAAAACAATCTTCCTCCTCTTAATTTTGAATCAAATGAGGATAGCTTAGATGGGTTTGATTTAGGAGAATTTGAGCCTCGTTAAAAATTAAAAAAAATATATATATTTGTAACAAATTAAATCTAATCAAATAATGGAAAATTTTAAAGTAAGAGCGTTAGACGCTGTAGAGCCAAAAGGGACGGCTGAGTTAGAACAAGAGTTGTTAGATCAACATCAACAACAATTAGATAATCAAGAACCTCCTGTAGATGTGCCTCCGGTAGATGTACCACCCGCACACGATGATAGTGTGAGTGAGCCACCGGTAAATACAGACAACGAAGAGTTGTCAGAAGAAAAAGTTCTTTCATATATTGGAAAAAGATATAATAAAGAAATTAAGTCGTTTGACGATTTAATGGCTGAAAGAAAAGAATCGGTTGACTTACCTGAAGATGTTGCTACTTATTTAAAGTATAAACAAGAAACAGGAAGAGGTATCGAGGATTTTATTAAGCTAAATAGAGATGTAGATTCTATGGAGCCTGAAGCTCTTTTGAGAGAGTATTATTCAGCAACCCAAGAAGGTCTTGATGATGATGATATTGACGTCCTTTTAGACGACTTTAGATATGATGAAGATATTGATGATGAATCTACAATCAAAAAAATAAAATTAGAAACTAAAAAGGCTGTTGCTGAAGCTAAGAAGTTTTTTAATACTCAAAAAGAGAAATACAGAATACCTCTTGAGTCAAGAGCAAGTTCTATCCCTGATGAGGATAAAGAGGCTTACGAAAGCTATAAGCAATATATCAATCAAGCGAAAACTCTTGATGAGGAGAATGAAAGAAAAAGACAATGGTTTGACCAAAGGACTGACGAAGTTTTCTCAGATGGATTCAAAGGTTTTGAGTTCAGTTTAAACGATAAGAAAGTCGCTTTCAATCCCGGAGACCGTAATGAGTTAAGAAAATTACAATCTACTCCTGCAAACTTTATTAATAAGTTTTTAGATGAGCAAGGTTTAATTAAAGACGCAGAAGGTTATCATAGAGCTTTAGCTGTGGCTATGAATCCTGACAGATTTGCTCAGTTTTTTTATGAGCAAGGAAAGGCAGATGCTGTAGATGGTACAATGAGGAGTATTAAAAATATTCAAATGACCGAGAACAGAGCCCCTGAGATTGGTAAGCCAATAGATGGTTTTCAGGTAAAAGCGGTAAATCCTGATTCGGGTAGAAACCTAAAAATCCGCAGTATTAAAAAAATGTAAAACTTTAAATTGAAAAAAAATGGCAAGTCAATTATTGAGCAATCCTACTTACCAACTTCAGCCAAGTGCTGAGCAGGTAGCTTTGCAAACTAACTACATTACCAATTTCAACTTCTTAAATCAGTATCTTCCTGATACTTACGAAAAAGAATTTGAGCGTTATGGTAATAGAACCATCGCATCATTCTTAAGAATGGTAGGTGCAGAGATGCCTTCTAACTCTGACCAAATCAAATGGGCAGAACAAGGTCGTCTTCACATTAAGTACACTAACTGTACATCAGCAGCAGCAGCAGGTTCTAACACTGCAACTTTTACTGTAGCTGATTCAGGTGTTACTTACATCGCAATTCGCGTTGGACAAACTGTAATGATTCAAAACAACACTTCAGGTGTTTACAACAAAGCAATCGTTACTGCTGTTCCATCTGCAACAACTTTTACAGTTGCTTACTATGAGGCAGCAGGTCAAGCATTTGCTGTATCTACTCAATGTACTGTATTCATTTATGGTTCTGAGTTTAAAAAAGGAACTAACGGAATGGTTGGTTCTTTGGAGTCTGAAGATGAAATCTTCTCTAACAAACCTATTATCATTAAAGATAAATACTCTGTGAACGGGTCTGATATGGCTCAAATCGGGTGGGTTGAAGTTACAACTGAGAATGGTGCTACAGGGTACTTATGGTACTTGAAATCAGAGCACGAAACTCGTTTACGTTTCGAGGATTACTTAGAAACTGCTATGATCGAGGCTGTTCCTGCTGAGAACAACTCAGGTGCTGCTGCCGTATTAGGCGGTAACGGTCAAGGTGGTTCTGAAGGTATCTTCTATGTTGTTAACAACAGAGGAAACGTTTGGGGAGGTGGTACACCAACTACTCTTCAAGATTGGGATTCTATTGTTTCTCGTTTAGATAAACAAGGAGCTATCGAAGAAAACGCATTGTTTGTTAACCGTGGATTGTCTTTCGACATTGACAATATGTTAGCTACATTGAACGGATACACTTCAGGTGGTGTTGCTCAATCTGCTTCATTCGGTTTATTCGATAATGACATCGATATGGCTTTGAACTTAGGATTTACAGGATTCCGTAGAGGTTACGATTTCTACAAATCTGATTGGAAATACTTGAATGATCCAACTATGCGTGGAGGATTAAACCAAACTGCTGCAACTGCAACAGGTACAATTACAGGTTTATTAGTTCCTGCTGGTTCTACTTCAGTATATGACCAAATCTTAGGTAAAAATGCTAAACGTCCATTCTTACACGTAAGATACCGTGCTTCAGAAACTGAAGACAGACGTTACAAAACTTGGATTACAGGTTCTGCCGGAGGTGCTCAAACATCTGATTTAGATGCAATGGAGGTTAACTTCTTGTCTGAAAGATGTGTATGTACTTTAGGTGCAAATAACTTCGTATTATTCCGTTACGGTTAATAGAAGCATAAATATTACAGGGGGACAAAATGTCCCCTTGTATATTTTTTTAGTTAGTAAATCAAATTGAATTAAATATATATAAAAATGGCAAAGATTACACCTACCGATAAGATGTATAAGTTGAAAGTTGGTACTCCACTTTCTTATAGTTTAGCGTCAAGAAACCACCCTAGATTTCCTTTATTGTGGTTTGACGAAGATAAAAACCAAAACAGACCGTTAAGATACGCTGTTAACCAAAAGTCTCCATTTGAAGATGAACAAGATGGAAACGCAATTGTAGAACCTATTATTTTTGAAGATGGGTTTTTAAATGTTCCAAGAACAAATCCTGTATTACAAGAATTTTTACATTACCACCCATTGAATGGAGTTGTGTTTGTTGAAGTTGATGAGAAAAAAGATGCTTCTGATGAAGTTGAAGATATGAATATTGAAATTGATGCTTTAATTGCAGCAAGAGAACTTTCAATAGATCAAATTGAAACACTCACAAGAGTAATGTTTGGAAAAGACCCTTCAGTAATACCTACTGAAATATTAAAAAGAGATATTTTGGTATATGCTAAAACAGAACCTTATGAATTTTTGAATATATTAAACGACCCTGAATTACAATTTCAAGCTAAAATTAGATTGTTCTTTGAAAATAGATTGTTAGCATTGAGAAATAATGATAGAGAAGTTTGGTTTAATACTTCAACTAATAAGAAGAAAATGATTTCTGTTCCGTTTGGGGAAGACCCTTATGAAGTGGCAGGTCACTTCTTACAAAGTGATGAAGGTATAGACGCATTGAAAATGTTAGAAGCTATTCTTAGTGAATAACTTAGGGATTGGGGTGTCCCCGGTCGTAAATTAGCACAGATTAATTTCTGTGCTTTTTTTATGTATATTTGTAAAAAAGATTCAAAATGATAAACCAAGTTAGAAATACAGTATTATCCGTTCTGAACAAGAACAATTACGGATATATTTCTCCTGCTGACTTCAATTTATACGCAGAAAACGCTCAAATGGAGTTATTTGAGGAGTATTTTAGTAGTTACAATAAAGCTATTAATATGGAAAATGCACGCCAGGCAGGTAGTGATTATGCTGAAATTGAAGGTCCTATTGCAGAAACATTGGAAACTTTTTTAGTTACAGATTATTTATCGCATAGTTCTTTGAATTTATTTTTTGCACCATCTTTAACTACCACAGGTACAACTGCATATTATATTTTAAAAATGTTATGCAGAACAAACATTGTTACGGACGGAAAAAATACTTCAGTTTTAGCCAACAATCTTGTTTGCTCAACAGGTCAATTTACTAATTATAATATAAATTCAGGAGATATAGTTGTAAATAAAACTACTAATCAAACAGCTAAGGTTATTCAAGTTGTTTCTAACACAACTATAAGTATTACTTCTAATATTTTTACAAACACAAATCAAGATTTTGTTATAATTTCTGATTTGGAAAAAGAAGCTGACAAAGTTAGCGTTGGCAAAATAACTATGTTAAATAGTTCTTTGCTTACAAAACCAAATAATATATATCCTTCATATACATTAGAGGGAGATTATATTAAAATATATCCTAATACAGTAAATGTGTTTGGTCAAGTTGAATGTGTTTATTTTAGACACCCAAAAGTTCCAAAGTGGACATATTCTACACTAGCGAATGGAGAGCCTGTATTTAACCAATCACAATCTGATTATCAAGATTTTGAGGTACCTGAAGAAGATGGATATAAATTAGCTATGAAGATACTTCAATACTGTGGTATCTCAATACGTGAATCAGAAGTTGTTCAGTTTGGTATGATGCAAGAACAACACGAACAACCAACATTTAGTCAACAACAATAAAATATAAGATATGGCATATTTGTCTCAATACCAATATTATGACAATGATGGTAATCAACCCGAAAATGCAAATTGGGGTTCTTATCAATTCATAAGTCTTGAAGATATTGTTAACAATTTTTTGTTAATGTATTCAGGAAACCACTCTTTAGTGAACAACGAAGAGCGTTATAAAATAATATTTCACGCAAAAAGAGCTATTCAGGAACTTAATTATGACGCATTCAAGGAAGTTAAAGTATTAGAACTTACTGTTGCTGAAAATCTTAGATTTATATTACCTTCTGATTATGTAAATTGGGTTCGTATTTCTATGTATAAAGATGGTTGGCTTAGACCTCTTACTGAAAATATTCAGACTTTATCTTCAAATGCTTATTTGCAAGACCATAAAGGGAATATATTGTTCGACCAAAATGGAAACATACTTGAGCCACAATATTCTAATATAGATTTTGATAGACTTACAAGAAGCAAGAAAAGTATATATTTAAATCAAGGCAATCCATTTAATGGTATGGCTGGTTGGAATTACAACGGTAATTGGTATTTTGACTGCACAGTAAATAATCATTTCGGTTTAAATACTGAAACAGCAAATTTCAACCCTACTTTTAATATTGACAAAAAAGCAGGTGTTATTAATTTTGATTCAAGTATGACAGGAGAGTCTTGTATTCTTGAATATGTTTCTGATGGAATGGAAGGAGGAGATGACTCTTTAATTACTGTAAACAAGTTATTTGAGAAATATATATATGCTTATATTACATACGAAATATTAAACTCAAAACTTGGAGTTCAAGAGTATATTGTTGCTCGTGCAAGAAAAGAAAAAACGGCATTATTTAGAAATGCAAAAATAAGAATTAGCAATATCCACCCTGGAAGATTGCTAATGAATTTAAGAGGAATGGACAAGATAATTAAGTAGTATGTCAAACTTAACAAGAAATTTTATAGCAGGAAGAATGAATAAAGTCGTTGACCAACGACTGCTTCCTGATGGAGAGTATGTTGATGCTATGAACATCAGAATGGGTTCTACAGAGAACTCTGAAGTAGGTGTTATTGAGAATACAAAAGGTAATCTACCTTTAACTTCTTTAGCATATATTGACGGAACTCCACTTAGTGTTGATGCTAAATGTATTGGAGCTCTTGATGACGGGACAAATGAGACTATTTATTGGTTTGTCCACGATCCAAATTTTTCTATTGGAGCTACAGGTAAACTTGATATGATTATATCTTACAATGTGTTTACTAACGTTTTACGTTACCATGTTATAAGTATAGATTCAGGAGATGGAGTATCTACTACTTTGAATTTTAATCCTTCTTATTTAATAACAGGTGTAAATATTGTTCAAGACTTATTGTTTTTTACAGACTTTTATAATCAACCAAGATTTATAAATATAACAAAAAACTACGCTAACCCAATAGGTAATATAGACCAATTTAGCGCAGAGTCAATTCTTGTTATTAAAAAGCCACCTGTTGAGTCCCCTGGTGTTCAATTGATTAAAACAAATGGTCAAGAAAACTATTTACAAGATAGGTTTATTTCATTTGCATATAGATACCAATATGAGAACGGAGAATACTCTGCCACTTCTCAATGGTCAGATATTGCTTTTGCGCCTAATAGTTTTGAGTTTAGCATTAATAGTATGCTTAATGAAGGTATGACAAACTTCTACAATACAGCTATTGTTACTTATAACTCAGGCGGTCCTCTTGTTGTTGGGATTAATTTATTATTCAAACAATCAAATAACAATATAATTAAAGTAATTCAAAACATAAACAAGGCTGAGTTGGGTCTTGCAGACAATACAAATTATCAGTTTACTTTTAATAATAGTAGAATTTTTACTGTATTGAGTGAGGCAGAAATATTAAGACTTTACGATAATGTTCCTAGACTTGCTAAAGCTCAAACAATTATGGGCAATAGGCTTATGTATGGTAATTATGTTGAGAATTATGATTTAAAAGATATAAATGAAAAAGAAACCAAGTTAGAGTATAGAGCTCAACTTGTAACTAAAGAGATAGGTTCTGTAAGTATTCCTGACTCAACAACCTCAGGAAACTACCAAATAAATGGAGCTTTATCCATACCTAATTCTGTAGTGTATGTTGATTTAGCAGATGCTAAACTTATTGAGGGAGCATTTATTACTATTTCACTAACGATAGTTCATAATTCATTTTCAGGAGATACTCCGTATCCAACTGAAACTACTTTTGATACTGAAGTTACTTTTGATTTCTTTTTAAATAAAAATTACTCTTCTGTTTATCAACTAGCTACAAGCACAGAGTTTGTTGATGTTGTTGGTACAGCTACAAATATTTTACCTGTATACGATTCTACGCCAGGGGCTCAAACTTCTTGTGACGGAACTACATTTACGGATAGAATAAACTGTATATTACCAAATAATTTAGACTCTCTTCAGAAAGTTGGCAGTGGTATATCAGGTATTGGACAACCTATATCTATTATTACATCTCCTTCAAGTACAGAAATAGGATTTCAGATATGTGCAATGAAGTATGTAGACAATCCAACTACTCCAACAAAAACTGTTTATGAGTATTATGAAATCATATATGCTGATGCTACATTTCAAGAAGTCGGAAACCCAAGAAGTCTACATAGCAATAGAGGTTATGAGATAGGAATTGTTTATATGGATGAATTCAATAGGTCTACTACAGCATTAGTAAGTCCTAACAATGCGGTTTATGTTCCGTGTGGATATTCAGCAAACCAAAACTCAATACAGGTAACTATTCCTGTTACTCAGCGAGCTCCTAAATGGGCTAAAAGATATAAATTTGTAATCAAACCTGATGAAGAAAATTATGACACAATTTACTCTAATTTATTCTTCACAGATCCTGACACAAATTCTGTTTGGTTTTCATTAGAAGGAGAGAATTCTTCTAAGATAGAGGTTGGAGATAGGCTTATTGTAAAAGCAGATACTGATGGTCCTAAAACTAATTGTGCTTATGCCACAGTTTTAGACAAACAAGCTCAGCAAGCAGGATTTATTGATCCTGTTGAAGATGTTGTTGTTCCCGCTGGTGTTTACATGAAGATAAATCCAAATAGTTTTTCAGCTGTTGTAGAGCCTGACGCGGTAATAGCTTTAGGAAAAGAAAGCGCTTGTGCTCCTAGAGGAGGTAATTATACAACTCTTAACTATACTGTAAATACAGAAGACCCTAATAATCCTGGAATGTATATTGACTATACAATTCCTGCGGGGAGTATTATTAATCTTGATATAGATTGGAACAGAGCCGGTGTTGGAGGTTCTTGCGAGGCTAGAGGATATACTTTTAAAAAGACAATAACAGCTTCAGCTTCTTATGACAATTTTGAAGATTGGTGGAGAGGAGATAATATTCCTGCTATTTTAAATACAGGTACGGCAAAAGACGGAGACACTGAATTAGAATTTATTTCTGTAAATGGATTGATTACTTCTGTCGACTATAGTTTTAATGTTATGAAGTTAAGATTCTACAGAAACTCAACTACAAACGAACTTATACTTCAAATGACTACAGGAAAGAGTTGTACAGGTGTAGGTTATCCTAATTCAAGAAAGTATTGTGTGACTTCTGATTTTGAAATATTTAGAGCAATAAATACTATTATATTTGAAACAGAACCTCAAGACGCCCTTCCTGATGTTTTTTTTGAAAACGACTTATCTTTTGAAATTGATTCTTTAGGTAATCATTTAGGAAACGTTACAAATCAAAATATTGCAAGTGGTATTCCGGGTGTTGTCGATACAGGATTCTTTAATTGCTTTGCTTTTGGTAATGGTGCTGAGAGTTATAAAATTAGAGACTCTATTATTGGGAAAAGTTTTAACTTAGGAGAAAGAGTAACATCTATATCTAAAGAAAATTACAAAGAAACTGACAGATTTGCAGATATTACTTATAGTGGAAATTATAATTTAGAAACAAATGTTAATAGGCTTAATGAGTTTAACAAAGGTCTTTCTAATTATAAAAACTGCGAATTATCTTTTGGTCCTATTCAAATATTAGACGGAAGACAAACAGACGTATTAGTTCTTCAAGAAGATAAAATATCTTACGTTTTAGCTGAGAAAAACTTATTGTCTGATGCAAGTGCCGGAAACATAGTTACTGCTACTCCTGAGGTATTAGGAACTCAAATAGCACGAACAGAAAAATACGGTATAAGTTTTAATCCTGAGAGTTATGTTCAGTGGGGTTACGATAGATACTTTACAGATGCTAAGCGTGGAGCTGTGATTCAGTTAAAAGGAGATTCTGCTCAATCAGAACAATTGACTGTAATATCAGAGCAAAATATGCGTACTTGGTTTAGAGATATGTTTAATAATTCTTTAAATACTCAAAAACTTGGAGGATTTGATCCTTATATGAATGAGTACGTTTTAAGCAATAACGACATTTCTTTACCTACTAATCCTCAATGTATTAGTTGCGGTATTAGCCAAACATTTACACTGTCTACTTCAAATGAAGAAATTAAAACTAAAACATACTGTGTTGACTTAGGTGTTCTTGTTGGAGAAACTGAAGTTAATTGGGTTGTTTCTTCATCTGAAACCAATGATTCTTTTAGAATAATTGTTGACTACAATGGAACTCAAGTGTTATCTCCTTGGACAGGCATTGATGGTTCGTTGTTATTTGATAAGAATAGCATATCTGAAGAGACTGCAATTGTTACAATAGAGTATAAATATGATGTTACTTTATCGGTTACTGCTGATTGTTGTCAAGCTGAAACTATTAATATAGTTGAGGTTGTTGTTACAAATGATTTTGAATCAGGAAAAACAATACATACTCAATACAGGTATACTGACGGAACTTTTGTTGGTCCTTTATTTTCTAACTTAGTTGTATTTGGCTCAGGTTCTAGTATTCCAATTGTTTCAAGGTATAACATAACTTCAGGATTTGTCGGATCAGGAGGATTCCCTACAGATGGAAGTAATGTGATTTTATCTACAAATAAAATAGTTCCTGATGATTATGACTTTAATATAGCTCAAGATAAATTTAGATATTTGAGAACCAATGTATTATATGAAAACAATAATACAGATATTCAATCTATGTTGGCCGCATCTACTGTATCAACACCTATATTAGGAGCAAGTCCACTATTCTATTCAAGTTTTACAGTTCCTCCAAGTTCCAATGGAGACTACTTATATTTGATATGGGATTTAAGAGATTCAAATCCTGTAGAATTGTGCTACTCAGATACAAGTTCAAACGATGCTTGTTGTAATTGTAATAACTTAAATTAAATATATATATGGCGATATCAGCAACATATTATTTAAACGGACCTACATTAGGTTCATCAACAACTATTTACTCAAATAGCTCTCTAACTATAGTAGCTGCTGATGGATTTTATTCAGATGGAGTTACCTCAAGAGAGCAAGTGTCGGGGGTTTTACTTCCTGCTGTTACTTGCGGAACTTGCGGAGTCCCTTGTGGTTCTTCTATATCAGGTTCAGGCGGAACGGGTATTTATTTATTAAATTTAGACGCAGGTAATACATCTTCTGATGTTGGCGCTATTATTATTAGATTTGATCCTTACAACACGCCTGATGGTATAAGAGCAACATATAATGGAAACATATATAATTCCTTAACATCTTCTGTAGATGGATTTCATCAAACATCAAACGCAGGAAATTTTACTGTTATAGGTCTTGCATCTTCAGATTGTGGTTTAGCTGGTAACACAACAAACCTTCCTACTATTACAGAGTATCTTTACAACGGAAGTTCTTTTGCTTCAACAGGTAATACTCAAAATATAACTATATATCCAGGAGATGTATCTTTAAGTTCAGCATCAAGTCCAGGTAATTGCATGATGGTTATACCAAAAACTACAGCTACTCCTTCTTTAATTAATTTTGAGTTTATAGGGCCTTGTAGTGGAACTGCTTGGAATGTTGATGTTCAATGTCCTGATTTACTAACAGGATTTAGTTCTAGTGTTGTTGCTTTAACATCAGAAGCAGCTTGTCTATTAGATGAAACTGTAATTTATTATAATGCTTCTTTGGCAGGAACCCCAGGTATTGTTGGATTATATGATTTTGTATTTTCAGATGCATACGGAGCGTCTCCATTAGCACAAGGGTTTTATCACGCAAGAGAAGTAATTTCAGGTAGCAATGATTGGTTTGAAGTAGATGAAAATGGTGTTGTAATAGCTGTTGGAAACTGCGCAGGGTGTACTCCTACCATATCAGTTTTAGGTACTACTGGAAACAGTCCAAATAGTATAACAATTGATTCGTCAGAAAACGTATATACTACCAATTTATCAGATAGTAACGTAACTAAAATAACTCCTTCAGGAGTTAGTACAACACTTGGAAGTACCGGTTCAGGACCTGTAAGTATAACTGTAGATTCGTCAGGTAACATATATACCGCTAATTATGACGTAAATAATGTTACTAAAATAACTCCTTCAGGAGTTAGTACAATATTTGGAACCACAGGGACTGCTCCTCAAGATATAACTATAGATTCATCAGGAAATGTATATACTGCTAATTCAGTAAGTAACAATGTTACTAAAATAACTCCTTCGGGAGTTAGTACTATTTTAGGTACTACAGGATCGTCTCCTGTCAGTATAACCGTAGATTCATCAGGAAATGTATATACTGCTAACTCAGCAAGTAATAATGTTACTAAAATAACTCCTTTAGGAGTTAGTACTATTTTAGGGACTACAGGGAGTTTTCCTATGTCTATAACTATAGATTCATCAGGAAACATATATACCATTAATGAAATATCTAACAATATTACTAAAATAACTCCTTCAGGAGTTAGCACAGTATTTGCCACTGTAGATTCAGGACCTGCAAAAATAACTATAGACTCATCAAATAATTTATATGCTACTTATGCAAATTCCAACAATGTTATTAAAATAACCCCTTCAGGGGCTAGCACAATACTTGGAACTGTAGGGTCAAGTCCTGTTGGTATAGTTGTAAATAATTCATCAGGAAACATATATACTTCTAATTATTATGACAACAATGTTAGTAAAATAACACAATGTCCTTAACTTTAAAAGATAATAATATATTATGTCAAATTACACACTTACATATAGCGAAGGAGTAGCAGGTTGGGTTTCTTTCTACTCTTTCTATCCTGATTGGATAATTGGAATGAACAATTATTTGTACACATTCAAAGGTGGTAATATTTATCGTCATAACACAAACGAAAATAGAAACACTTTTTATTTGCCTTGGTGGCAACAACAAGGAACTCCTGCATTAGCTTTTACCCAAACAAAAATGCAGACTGTGTTTAATAATTCTGTACTTGAAAATAAATTATTCAAGACCATTAGTTTACAAGGAGACGCTAAATGGAATGCTCAATTAGTTACTGACTTGCAGTTTTCAGGGTTTATTGACGCAAGTTGGTTTGACAAAAAAGAAGCGTCTTATTTTGCGTTTGTTAGAAATAATACCATAGGCGAATTTGCCCTTAGAAGTTTGAACGGAATCGGTAATAGTTTAACTGTTTCAGGAGCAGGAACTACATCTGCAACAATTAATTTTAGTATATCTCCATTAATTTCTATTGGAAATATAATTAGTATTGGAGATTATGTTTATTTTGGAACTCCTACACCTCAATTTGCAGGACAGGTAACTTCTATAAATGTAGATCTTCCAAACGGAATTAACAGATTAGTTATTAACAATGCTATGACATCTCCTGCCTCTATAACATTACCTGGTAATGTTAATTTTATATTCTATATTAAAAATTCGGTAGCAGAGTCTCACGGAGTTTTAGGTCATTACTGCGATGTTACTTTAACCAATTCTGACACTAGTAAAGTAGAGTTACTTGCAGTTCAGTCAGAAGTTATGAAAAGTTTCCCTTAATTTTATTATCTTTGTCTCTGTATGGAATTAACTATTAGACAACTTAATGAAAATGACTACCAAGATATACTTGTAGATTGGTGGGAAGTATGGGGCTGGAAAGCCCCTGAAAGAGACTTTTTACCTGACGATGGTAAAGGTGGTTATATTGTTTACGATGGAGAAATACCTGTTTGTGCAGGATTTATCTATGTAACAAACTCTAGGGTAGCTTGGGTTGATTGGATTATATCAAATCAAGAATACAGAGAGAAAGGTAAAAGAAGAGAGGCTATAAAAATGCTTATAGAATCTCTTACTAATCTTAGTGAAATGTCGGGCAGTAAATATGCCTATGCTTTAATAAAGAACAATAGTTTAATTAAAACGTATGAAGACCTTGGCTATGTTAAAGGCGATTCATATACAAGTGAAATGATAAAAAAATTATTTTAATATGGGAGTAGCAACAGCAATAGCGATAGGTGGTTTAGCAATTTCTGCCGGATCAACTGCAATGTCATTTGCACAAGCAGGAAAACAAAATAGACTACAAAGAGAAGCAGAAGCTAAAGCAGCACAGGCAATGGCAGAAGCAAGAAAAAAACTTGAAGTTAATTATGCTAAAAATCTTTCTATTCAGAAAGAGCCATACGAACTTGCTCGTGAAGCAATAATTTCAACAGGAGCTCAAGCTATTCAGCAAGGAGTAGAAAGCGATAGAGGTGCAGAAGCCACAGCAGGTAAGGTTCAAATGGCTCAAAATGCAGGACAAGGTCAGGTTAGAGCTGAAATGGGTCAAGAGCTTACAGATATTAATAAACAAATTATTAATGAAGATAGTAGACTTAGGGACCTTGGATTGCAAATGGATTTAGGACAAGTTGAAGGTGCTCAATTAGCAGCAAGAGATGCTCAAGAAGCTAAATCAGCTGCTATAGCTCAAGGTTTTCAAGGATTAGGTTCTATGGTTCAACAGGGATTGGACATGGTTCCTTTGTATTCAAAGCAAAAAACACCTGTTAGCATTGAGGGAGCAACTGTATCAGGAAATACTACTTTAAATGCTAATACTAATTTCCAAAACCCTATAAGTCAGCAATTTCAAAATTCAAGTCAACCACTTTCTTCTTCGGTTAGTGGCACTAAACCTGTTGGTCCTCAAGTACCTCAGCCAGGGACACCTTATGGACCGTTTGGAGTTAATTGGAGTGGTGTTGGTTATTAATATTGTAAAATAACAAATTATGGCAGAATACTATAAATATGCAGAGCGTAATGCTGACTCAGAGATAAATTGGGCTGAAGTCGGTAAAGGTCTTACCGATATGCTTTCTGAAACTAATAAAATTAGGGAGGAAAAGAAAGCAGCCTTAGATACTGCACAAAGAGAAGCGATGAATTATTTGGCTGAAACGCCAAATGGAGAACACGTTGGCGCGAGACAAAGTATTTTAGAGTATAGCGATATGGCTTCTAATCAATTAAGAATTTGGAATAATCTTTTGAAAAATGGACAGTTAAGTCCTAAGGATTACACTATAAATAGACAAAATTTAATAGACAATACCAATCTTGCTTTTAATGCCAATAAATTATATCAAGAAAAATATTCAGATGTAATGCAAGGAGTTAGAGATAAGAAATATTCTCAATTATATGCTGACAATTTTGCTGAAGTAGAAGGATTTGGTAACTGGAAAAACATTGGCTGGCAAATTGGACCAAACGGTATTGTTATGGCCGGTAAAATGATTGAAGAAGAAATTGATGGTAAAAAAGTAAGAACACTAGATAAGACTCAAGGCGGACTAAGAAGTATGACTTATCTTAATCAAGCAATGGCGTCTCAAATAGATTTTTATAATTATGAAGACAAGGTAAATTCTTGGGTTGATACTTTGGGTAAAAATACAGAAGTAAAAACATTACTTGGTAGAATAGGTGCTCAAGGTATATCAAGAAGTTTAGAAGATGTCACTAAGAAAAAATACGAAAAACAAGGAGATATGCAGGCGGAATATAATTTTATTCAGTCTGAAAACGATCAAATAGCAACTATAGTTGGAAATCCTCTTGATGCAGCAAGAGTGCTTGTTGATAGCGCTATATTTGCACCAAATAATAAACCGTATTCTATAACAACTAACGAAAATGAAGCTAAACAAAATCCTAATTTAATATTAAAAGTTGTTGATCCTGAAACAGGAGGTTTTAAATATGTTATAAGTAAAAATCAACAAAAAGACGTTAATGAGTTTGTCAGAAATCAAATGAGAGCTAAATATGACGTTATTGAAAAAGAAGATGTTGTTGGGCAGGTTAGTAGAGACGAAAAAAGAGCAAGAACTTCTGAGGAGAATCAGCAATCAAATATGGAAAAAGATGCTAGAAACTTCGCTGTAAATGTTGCTAACATTCAAACAGGTACACCTGAACAAGTGGCTCAATCTTTAGGATACTTTAGAGGATTAGGAATTGACATCAATAGAAACCCTAAAGGAAAACCTCCGGGGATTTATGTTAGAAATAAAAATGGAGAATTGGTTAAATTCAAATTAGAAGGAGATACAAAATCATCTACTAGAGGATTAACTGGTGCTTTATTAAGCGCCTCGGGAAGTAATTTACCTGAGGATATGGTTGTTAATTTTGCGTTTAAAAATGTTGGAAAACAATTTAATACTAGAACAGCAGGAACAGGTAAAACTATAGATAGAGATGCTGTTGTTGATTCTAAGTTATCTAAGATTAGTTCGAAATTATTTAATAACCAAAACAGTAATGATACTGCGTCTTCTCTTAAAGAAATACTAGCGGGGATACCAGGTATAAAAATATCTGCTGAAGGGGGTGGTTTGCTTAAAGGAAATAAAATAACAATCACAAAGCCTGGGTCTAAACCTTTAGAAATAAATTCTAATATGGGGGAAACTGATTCTAAATTAATGAAAGATAAACTGAAAAATTGGTTAGCTAAGAACTTGACAGATAATGACAAGAAAGTATACTCAGGAGATGAAGAAACAGGAGAAGGTAGCGGAACTATAACAGGAGGAAGAACAAGATAAAATATAAATTATGCCGGATTTAAGACAAGCACTTAAAGATTTTGTTGCCACTTCAAATAGTGGTAAATATACAACTGAACAAGAATTAATGTCAAAATTTCCTGAATTAAAAGGATATAATGTTCAAGCACTTAGAGATTTTGTAGCTACTTCAAATAGCGGTAAATACGCTACAGAAGATGAATTGTTTTCTAAATTCCCTGAATTTAATCAAGGGCCTAAAGTAAAAAAAAAATTCGCTTTGGATTCGTCTTCGGAAGATGGTTCATCGGCATTACAAAAATCTACTAATCAGCCATCTGTAAAAATGGCTACTCTTACCCAAAAGGGATTTGAGGAAGCTATGAGTAAAAGGAAATCTACACCTACAGATATGTCAGGAACTACTGTGCTTCGTCCTGAAATAGAAAAAAATTTAAAACCTGTTGCTGAAAAAGTAGAAAAAGAGAATAAAATTCTTGATATTGAAAAGAAAAAATATGAAAATATTTTTGACAAACAACTTGGTTTGAAATACAAACCTACAGAAAGCGCATACCTTACAGAAAGATTAAAGTCAATTGATACCAATTTAATAAACCAAACAGAAGAGAATGTTGTGGCAGAAATGGATTATCAATTTTGGGATTTAGGATTTAAATTTGAAGAAACAGGAGCTTTAGGAGACTATATGAAAGTAACTGCTCCAAACGGAAAGACTAAAGAAATATCTTTAGATAATTTTTTAAATAGTAAATCTTCAGGACAAGCTACAGAATTAAAACAATTTATTAAAGAAAATACTCCTGCAAAAGGGCTTTTTGTGCTTGAGAACACTTTAAAAGAACAAGATAGAAAATTCAATTCTCAAAAACAAGTTGATGATGCTACAAAGTCTATAACTAATGATGTAAATGCTTTAAATGCAAAACAAAAACAGTTTATAGCTAAAAAGAATCAATTTGATAAACAATTAGCTGATTTAGGACCTAATCCAACAAAAGAACAAATATCTTTCATTGAGAGTCAAAAAGCTGCTTTAAATGAAGAAATGAAAGCTATTATTCAAGAAGAAGAAAAAATTAAAGCAAGAGGTAAAAAATTAGATTCAGCTGTTGGAAAATATACTTTTAACAAATCTAAACAAGGAGGTTGGTTTGGCGGTATAATCAATTCTTTTTTAGGAGGTATTGGAAAAATGGCTTCAGGATTAACAGGAGATGGTGTAAATATAATTACCGAACTTGCTCCTACTGGATATGGTATGGATCCTAAAGAATTAAAAGATATATCTAAAGAAATAGCAAGTAAGATTGGAGTTAAAGGCCCTTCTGAAAGTCAAACTATAGAGCAATGGAAAAAAACATTGACAGAAGATCAATTAGATGCTTGGGAAGATGAGGTTGACGATTATGTAAAAAAAGGTTTAAAAACAAAAACTTTACCTGCAATCAGAGTTGGGGCTAAACAAATTTTTGGAGATAGAGAAACTACTCAACAATGGGCAGATTTAAAAAAGAAAGGTTTTTGGGGTGGGGCTTTATTAGGGCTTGCTGAGTCTTTACCTGCCATGATTGGTGGCACAGGACCTGCGGGTTGGGCACAAAGAACTGCTCAAATGTATTCTCAAATATCTGACGGATTGTCTGAAGAAATGGAGAATAATCCTGAATTTAAAAACATATCCGAAAATGAAAAATTAGCAATTACACTACCTATCGGTATAACAAGTGCTATATTAGAGGAATTTGGATTTAGAAATCTTAAAGCAAGTAAAGGTATTATAAATAGTTTAACTTTAAAAGCATTAGGAAAAGCAGGAACAGGGGTTACGGCTAAAACATTTAGAGAACTAGTTGAAAATGAAGTTAGTAGCGCCATTGCAAGAGGAGCTTTAACTATTACTGCCGCAGGTGCTGCTGAGTTTGAAACAGGAGGTGCTCAAGAATTATCAGAAACTAAATTTAAAGATCTTTACAACTATATAAAAGGAGAGAAAATGTTTCAAACTCCTGACTCTATTTCTGATTTAATGGAGAATATTATTGTGTCCGGAGCTCAAGAAGCTGTTGGAGGTTTTATATTAGGTATACCTACGGGTGTAAGTGCGGCATATACACAAAAGGGTTTTTTAAAGTTAAGTGATGCTGAATTTGAAGCGTTTACTAATATGGCAAATGATGAAAATATGCAAAGTGCTTATATTGCAAGTTTAAAAGATAAAATTACTCAAGGAATTATGACTACTCAAGAGGCTAAAGACCACTTAAATAGTTATAGAAATGCAGTAGGATTGTATAGACAATTACCTGAAGGATTAGATACTGAACAACAAAAAGAAGCTATGAATCTCTTAAAAGAAAAAAGAGATTTAGAAAACTATGTAAATGGTAAAGACCCTGCTTTAGTTGTAAAACAAAAAGAGAGAATTTCAGAGATAAATGATTCATTAACTAAATTAACAGAACCAAATGCCATTCAAGAGCAAAGCACAACAGAGATTCCTGTTCAGTCAGAAACCGGAGTTAGCGAAACGGTGGAGGAAGGAGTATCCGAACCAAAATCTGAAGTCGTTACCGAGCAGGTTACGCAAGAAGAAGTAACTAAACCTGTAATTGCACAAGTTGAGGAAACTGCACCGCAAACTATCATCGAGGCTATTGAAGATAGAACAGGTGCGTATGAATATGATGGTAAGAAAGGTGCAATAACTACTATTGGACAGACCGTTGTATTAGAAACACCTACTGAGATAATTGATTTAGGAAATGTTGATGAATTAAAAGATAGTACTTTAGAAGACTTTGGTATTGTTAAGGCAGAAGATATTCTACTTAATGATGACAATAGTGTTAGTATTGGAGAGGTAAAATATTTAAACAACTACAGTAATCCTGATTCGGCAATAAACCAAGATAAAGATGGTAATTATAGCGTTACGCTTGATACTGAGAATGGTCAAAAAAGAACATTCAGAGGTCAACAAGCTGATCAGATAGTTTACCAAATGAAACTTAAAAACTTTGAACAAAATGGAACAGAACAGCAAATTGACCAAGCCAATGAACTCGCAGACGAAGCTATCAGAATTGAAGAAGAAACTGGAACGCCTTCCACTGAGCGAGAGGGTAAAACTGTTAGAAAAGCTAAGCGTAATAAAATAATATCTCAAGAAGTTTCATTACCACCTATTACTATAACATCTGATGTAAGTGAATTACTTAATTTAGATACTAAAGACAAAGGAAGTCTTCAAAGAGTTCTTGACTTTTTGGATAAGGCTGATGATGCTTTAACTTTAGATCCTAATGAACTTAATGATGTAACAAGAGTTATGGCTATTGCCACTGCAAAAGCTATTGTGAAAACATTAAAGGCTTTAGTTAATGCAGGTATTACCCTTCAGGAAGCTATAAGAAGAGCTTCTGAGGAAAATAATGTTAAACCTGAGCAAATTATAGATGCGTTAGATATCGTGTCTAAAATCAACGAAAATGTAAGCGAGGGAGTATCTGAGATGGAAGCTCCGGGTTATAATCAATTGTCTCAAGATATTGACAATATGATTGCTAATGATGCTAATATTAATGAGGCATTAGATTCTGTTAAGGAGTCTGATGTTTACAAAAATGCTACTGATGTTCAAAGAGATTTATTAGTTAGAGATGTTCGTAAGAGATTTGGTTTAAGACAAAAGTCAGCCCCATCTGTTGCTAAATTATTTGGTACAATCAAAGATGTCAAAAAAATCACAATGCGTGAGAAAGACTTATTGATTAAACAAATCAAAGATAAAGCCAAGGGTGCAAAAGATGCTGTTGTTGCTTTTAAGAAAATAAATCAAGAACTAGCTAAAGATATAGATGAACTTGTAAAAACGGGGAAGATAACTCCTAAACAAGCTGCTAATGCTATAAAGAAATTTAGCAAGGTCAATCCGTTTAGCAATAAATCTGTAAGTGGTTTTGTCGACTATATGTCTAAGTTATTTGAAAATGCAGACTATGCTAATAGTTTAAGTAATGCAAAATCATTAAGAAAAGATATTAAATCTCTTTCTAAGAATGATAAGAAAAATGCTCAACTAACTAACTTAGCTGCTGAGTTTATAAATATAGACCCATCAATGGTTGATAATATTGATGACTATAATGAACAAGCATCTAAACTTAAAAAAGCAATACAGGGTTCAAACTTACGAGGAGGTAAATTAAATGTTGCTGATACTGTAGACATAGACGAAGTGAGCGGATATGTTGCAGACACAATGGGTCAGCAAGAAAATAAAATTAGAGAACAAAAAATTGCAGAGCTTCAAGACTTATTAGATGTTGATGCATCTGAATTTAGCGCTGAAGATATTGATGAGCTACTTAAACCTGATACTAAAATAGATGATAATAAAGAAAAAATAATAAGAGCTTCTATCAAGAAGGCTTTTAATATTTATTCATCTATGATTAAAGAGCAAATAAAAACAGGTGTAGATGCTTTTACAGGAGAAGATGTTTCGTATACAGAAGACCAAAAAGATTTAATCAAAAGGTTTATGACTATGGATACAAATAATATGGATGTAAAAGATTCCCTTGCGGTTATTGATTCTCTTGTTAATTTCTTAGTAAACCACTCTACAGCAAGAATGGAAACTGTTGTACAGCAATATGAGAAGACTCAGAATGCTAAAGATATATTTGAAAAAGGAATAAAAGCAGTTCCACTTAGAAAATTATTCTCTACTAAATTTGGAAAATTTTTAGGGGAACAAACTTCAAATATTGGTCTATTGTTAGAAAAATCTTTTGTTGGATTTAATAGTTCAGCATTAGTTAAAAAAGCAATGGGTTGGTTTGAATTAGCTAACGGAGCTTCTAAAGGAGTAGCCGATACAAATAAAATTGTAAATGATTATGTGAAACAATTTTATGATAAAAAAGCTAATGGTCAAAAATTTAATACTCTTTTCAATATGGTTGAAAGAGGTATGACTGCTTTTGTAATTAGAAATGTTATTGGTAACGAAGCAAAAACTAAAGCTGAGTTTGCAAGAAGAAAGAATTTAATTAAAGAAACTATTGATTCATTATTAGAATATGGTAATGAGCAAGAGAAAAAAGAAGGTGCTGAATACCAAAAGGTATATGATAAAATTCTTAAAGACTCAAACAATGCTGAGGAAGTAATGTCAAAAGTTGATAATCAAAATTTAGAAGCTGTAAATTGGTGGATAAATCAATGGAATAATAAATATGATAAGTTATCTGATTTGGCTTTAAATGTTTATAATACAGTATTAGGAAGAGATGTTAATTATGCCGCTCCTGATAAATTTAAGAAATTTAGTTTTGATGAATCTATAGAAGACTTATCAAATAATGAATCATCATTTGTAAAAAACACAGATGGAGTGACTTATAAAAAAGAGTCTTCAGGGTTAATGAAAGCGACTAGACCTGAGAGTTTACCAACAAATGAAAAAACAAAAACTCCAAAATATTATATTGATTTATCATTTGATAAGGTAAATGCGAATGCTATGCACGATGCTCTTATTGATTTAGAAACAGCTGCACCAATTAGAGGTATTGAAGCATTTATGAACTCTCCTTATTTTAGAAAAATTATGGGATCTAATGAAGATGCCAAACTAATAAGAGGAAGAATTAATAACTACATCAGAAACACAAGAAATAAATCTATGTTCTCTAATGATGAATTATCTTCTGCTTATAGAGCATTAAATAAAATAGCTACATTAGGAGCAAGTCAAGCATTAGGAGGACCTTCTCAACCATTTAAACAGGTAATCCCTGTTGTTTTTAATACCCTTATAAATTCAGGTGGTAGACTAGCTGTAACAGCTACATCTGACCCTACTTTTATGAAGTGGTTTAAAGATGCTGGGTTTGCTACAGGAAATAGAGGTGTTGAATCTTTAGCTGAAATTGATTCTATCAATAAGTTAATAGAACAAGCATCAGAAAGTAAAGGTGCTAAGTTTTGGAAACTAATTGAAAAAGCCAATGAAAAACAATTAAAATTTCTTTTGTCTAATCCTGATCGTTGGATAGCAATAACTTCTTGGAAAACATATTATGAGCAGTCTTTAAGAAAACAAGGTTTAAAACCTGATTACACTAATGGAGAAATAAATGAAGATGCTGCTAATTATGCTGAAGAAATGGTTAGTAGACAACAAAACGCTTCAGATAAGAATATGGCAGGTAATTTATTTACAGCTAAAGATACCGCAACAAATATTCTTACAAAAGTACTTATGCCTTTTGGAAGCTTTAGAATGAATCAATCTACAAGATTAGGTTCTGATTTAAGAGTTTTAGAATATTGGAATACATCAAGTAAAGAAGATAAATTAGTTGCGGCTCGTTCGTTAGCAGGATTTGCAGTTGAACAAATTACTTTTAAAGCTATATCATTAGCATTTGCAATATTATTTGATTCCATATCAGCTAAAATTATGGATGTTGATGATGATGATGAAGAAAGAGAAAAAAGAAGAAATGCAATTTATAAAGGTCAAGCTACAGGTATTGTAACTGATGTTTTTTCTCCACTTCCAATTTTTGATAAACCGCTTCAAGGACTTGCTTCTTTTTCTTTAAATTCAATTCAAGAAGGGTTAGATATTGATAAAAAAGATATGATTGAGTTATACGGAATGGGTAAAGAAGATTTTGCTAAAAGCTTAGGTATGTTTGGTATTACTTTAAATAGAGGTTATGAAATATATGAAACATTAGGGTTAGCTATTACAGGAAAATATAAAGATAACTTTGGAAGAACAAAAGAAATATCAGAAGATAAAAAAAATAATTTGTTAAAATTGATAGGTCCAATGTTAGTTTCAAACATAACAGGAACAGCTTCTCCTGAAATGTCAAGTGTAATGAGAAATTCAGTAAGATACGCTAAGAAAAAAGGATTGACTTCAGATCAAATAGATGCTAAAGAGCAAAAAAATGAAGAGATAGAACAATTAATAGAAAAAGCAAATACTTCTGAAGAAGTAGAAGCTTTAGAAAAAATTCTTGAAAAGCAAGAAAATCCTGAAGAGTATGCAGAAGAAAATAAGGAAATAAAAGAAATGAAACAAGAGCTTCTTTATGATGAAGTAAAAGATATTCAATATGATAATGAATCTGATTTAAAAAGATATGATAAAAAATTATGGAAAAAGAATTTTGGACCTGATTCTGAATATTATAAATTGACTATTGATGAAAAAAATGCTAATAAAAAAATAAAAGCAGAAATCAGAAAGAACAAAGACGAAAAATATGGATATATAAAACCTGTTAAGAAAAGAAAAAATAAAGACGGTACTTATAAAAAATCATACTCAAGAAGTAAAAGTTCAGATGGCTATTCAAGCTCAAGTAGTTCGGAAAGTTATGACTCAAATGGAGTTAGAAAAGTAACTACTAAGTCTTACGGTAAAAAATATGGTAACTAAGTATATCTAATGTACTTTAGCTCTTTTTGCTTATCGTAATAAATCATAAGCTCTGAGTTGTCTTGTGGGGAGTTACCTCCCCACTTTATTTCTCCTTTTAATTTATTAATTTTACCGTATATAATTCCATCTTCACAAGCCCATATAGCCACAGGGACTAATCTTTTATCTGTAAGCTTTACTATTTTTTTAGCAGCTATAGGAAGAGGATAAGCTGATCGAATAGTTCTTATTCTACTTTTTACTTCGGCATAAGCGATGAGGTTACCATCTTTATCGAATACTTTGTAATCTACATCTTTAGGATCGAGTTTTTTAAATGAACCGTTAAATAAAGAAACGAATGTTTCTATGGCTTTCTTTTCCCTAATTAAGTCTTGCTCTGTTTCAAAAGTCATCTTCTTCTATTGATTTTAAAATACAACGCATTTCCATTATTAAAAACTGTACATCTTTTTGTACAGGTTTAAATTCCCTATCAACTAACTTCTCGTAAATGTCAGTTAACAATAAATGATATTCTTCTATTCTTCTAGCTATTCGTTCAGCTCTTTGCTCCTCTTCCATTTCTTTGATTTTTAATAATCAAGTAAAGGCAATATTACATTTTGGCAATAATCAATACATTTATCTCTTCCTTTATTACTTCTACATTCACTTAGAATATGTTCAAATTCTTCTTTCTTAGATGTTATTTCTAGTAATTTTTTCTCTAAGCTAATTGCAATTGCATATATGTCTTTCTTTGAATTTAGTTTTAAGTCTTTATGTTCTTCTAAAAAATTCTTTTTAGCCAATATAAATTTTTTTTCAAATACAGAATCGTATTTTAATAAATCATCAACAGAAGAAGCATAATGAACTACTGATGTATGGTTTTTGTTTATTGTTTTGGCTATATATTCAAAAGTATAGCCTGCGTCTCTAAGTATTTTAGAATAAGCTCTCCTGGCATCAACAACAGGTCTTCTTCTTGTTGATTCATCTATATCGACAGCATAGACTATATTTATAATTTTCTTTAATGATTCCATTTGATTAGATTGGTTTATGTATTTCTACTTTTACTCCGTGTTTTTCCAACTCTTCAATTCTAAAATCTTGAAGAGGAGATGTTTTACCTTTAGGTCCTTTTACTTCTATAAAAAGAACGTCAGAGTTTTTCGGTATAGCAATAAGATCAGGGATACCGTTTTTATTAGTATTTACCAATTTAATAACGTAATACCCCTGCGCCTCAAGCTCCTTAATTTTTTTCGATTGTATCTGACTTTCTTTCATCTACTTTAGTTACTTTCATCAGTTCGTTAATAGAAAAAGTAATGTTATTACAATCCATAATAAACTCACTCAGTCTTTCAAGGTCTTCTTCTCTGAACGCAAATCGACTCGCAAGAAACCAAGTGAATGGACTGCAACTATCATCGAGTTCAATTTCCTCAACTTGAAACGCTAACTTCTTTTGAGGAAGTACAGTCATACTGAAAGATAATGTGTACTCTTTTCCTTTTTCTAACCATTTATGCTGAGGTATAACACTTGGCTTATTGCTATCGTCAATACAAAGACACTTTATCATATTTCCCATATTTTAATATTTTTAAAATTAAGGTTTGAATCTTTTATATCTTCAAGGTCTAATTCAAACATGCAACGCTTATTACCATCTTGAATTTTAAAAACAGCGGTATCTCTATACCATTCTGCATTTATTAGATTCGCAAACTTAGCAGCTTGTTCATCATTTTCAAGCCAAGCTCTATCAGATTGATTTCCTACTTTAAATCTATATTGTATCATTTCTTAGAGCTTTTACCGTTACTACCGTTTCTACCTCTGTTAGCCTTCATTCTTTCTTTGACTAATCTTCCTGACTTAGTATGGCTCATATCGATACCATCTCCATTGCCATAGGTACCGGCATCTCTGTTTGCTTTGTTAAGCTCTACTCTATAGTTCTTTCTTTTCTCAGTAGCCTGATATTTTCTGTCGTAGGCTAACTTCTTTTTTCTTCTTTCTTCTGACATACCTAACTTGTCATAAGAGGGGTGGTTCCCGGCCAATTTGTTTCTCATAAATAAAAATCTTTTTTAAATTAAAATTGCATTCAAATTATTGTTATGTGTACCATTTAGTTTTTGACTAACTTGTGCTAAAGATATATTTTTATAATCTGCAAAATTACTCATAGACTCAAATATTTTATTTGTTTTTAGACAAAGTACTTTTTTGTAATTTCTTTCTTTTATTTTAATAATATTTTCTTCACTAAGTACATTAGGTTTATATTTATCAGATTTAACATAATGTATTCTATTTTCTTTTGCGGTAACCCACTCTAAATTTGAAAAGTCATTGTTTGTTCTATCTAAGTCCTTATGGTTTACATAATCTTTTCCTTCTTGTTTTTCACAAAAAGCATCTGCAACTAATCTATGAACATAATATCTTTTTCTTTTATTATTTTTATAAAGAAGAACAATTTCATATCTATCAGCTAATACATTTTTTAAATATTTTTTTCTTTTTATATTGTAAATTTTTCCATCAGAAGATATTTCATATAAACCTTCATAATTTTTTATCGGTAATTGTTTCATAATTTTTCTTTATATTTAGAGAAATGCATTAATGTGAAATCTTTCTTTTTAGTTACTGCCTTATAAATCTCGTGTTCTATACCGCCTTTAGCGAATACCCAAAACACTTCATTCTCAGGTCTGTCCTTGGTTGTCATTCTATCTTTTGATTGCCAATAACTCGTAGCACTAAAATCAATGTTATAGTACACAAGATAGTCAGCTTGTCTTAAAGATATTCCTTCACGTCCTGATACAATCTGTAGAGCTATACTTTTGTCTGTTTGCTCAAACTCATTAAGCTCTGTGGTTAGACTATCTCCAAAGACTTGCTTGAGTGCGATTAGTTCTTCTTTGAACTTGTAGAAGATTCCAATCTTCTGCATACAGAAGTTATCGTATATGAACTCAGCCTTTGATGTATCCAATACCATAGAGTCACCACTCTCAAACTTTATAGTTCCTGAGTATAACTGATGTAGTTTACTCATTAACTTTACAGGAGTATCTCCCAAGATTACTTGCTCTTTTCCTTCAATAACTAAATCTCTTGTCAGACGCTTAATCAGCTTATAGGTTGATTCTTTTAGCTCTACCTCTAAAACTTTCTCAATTGTCTTAGCAATAAATCCTGCTTCTTGTTGAGTATAGTTGATTGTGTAAGGTTTCATTTCTTCTATGATGGTATCATATCCCTTTGAATAATCGTTCATAGAAAGTCCATTAATAATCTTTGTCGTAACCTTTACAAATTTATCACAAAATCTGTAAAAATTTTTAAACTCTGCAAAAGGATTATTTGGTATGCCATAAACCTGATGATACATCTGAGAGTATGACTCAGGAGTTGGTGTTCCTGATAGCAAAATTACTTTAGCTTTTGTCTTTGAAATCAACTCTTTTACCTGCTGAGCTCTATTACTTGGCTTAGGGAAAGCCCCCATAGAGTGAGCCTCATCGCAAATAATCAAGTCCCATTTTGTGTCAGGAGCTTTGTGAAGACTTTCATAGTTAGTTACGGTTAAACCGTAATTAGGAGCCAATGCTTTGTAATCATTCTCGATACTTGATACGGCTTTCTTTTTAGTAATAAACAGAACGTTATTACTTTTTATTGTAGCTGCAATACCTAGACTTGTAAGTGTCTTACCTGTACGAACTTCCATAGCAAGATAAAGGAAACCACTTTGATTGATGATTTGTGTACCTTGTTTGATTATGTCGTACTGATAATCTCTGTATTGTATTGTTCCGTTTGTTAGTACTTCTTTTATCTCCATATCTTTTTCGTGTAATGATTTGTAATGCTCACAACCATTATAAATCATATCCCTATTTTTTTGAGGAATATTATGCTTGTATTTTTTATAAACTTTTATGTTTTTACCTCTACCTTCTTTAACTTCAATTGTCATATCTATAACACTTCTGAGCATCTCGCATTTCTGCCACATCTCATAGTTATTACAACCTGGAGTCCTCTCTATTATTTCCGTAATGGAAGACTGCATATTGAACATTTTATTGGTTGATCATAAACTTCAATCTCAGGGTGTGAACATTCGCAGGATAAGTCTTTATAAGTTCCATCTTCATTGAATGTATCTTCAATGTATTTCTTTAGTTCTGCGCACCTCTCATACATCTCTAAGTTTTTGAAGTACGCGATTATAAACTCAATGCTTTTCATTGAGTCTTTTTCTTCTGTAGAATGGCAAAAAATACCAAGCCCTGTCTTTGATATACTATCCATGGTCTCTTTCCCTGTAAGTACCTTGTATGAGTTAATCATACTAATATGAATTATTTGCTCGTTTGTCATAGTTTTTCTATTTCTTGTTTAACTTCTTGCCAAAATTTATCATATTTTGAGTGTACTACATTATCAAAACCTGTTTTAGAATAATTCACTCTTTCTCTTATAGCTACATATATTACCGTAGCCTCTAAAATCTCATCAACAGCTATTAATGCACATTGCTTGGCAATTGACGTACAAAGAATTTCATTACCACATTCAGTATCTTCATTCATTAAAATAATTCTATACGAATCAATTAACTCTTTTGCTTTTTCTTTTGGTGTCATAATCCTTTTTTATTTTTATATTGTTTCCATTTCTTCTTTGCTAGTTTAGTAGCGTTTTCAACTTCATTAAAATAAGTAAATCCATAATTTAAAAGTTTATCTGAAAAGTAACCATCTAAAAATGCCCCTATGTATTTTTATTTTGTCTTTCATAATCCTTTTTCTTTTTTAAATATTTCTAGTAGTTCTTTTGTAGAAAGCCACTTATCTAAATTCCATACATACCACTCTCTTTTGCCTTCGTGATATCCTAATTTATTTTCAGTTTCCATACACCACTCTGCAAACTCAATAGCGTAATCGTCTGCTATTTGTTCGCATTCTTGTGCATCATAATTTGCTCTTTCGTAGCTCTTTTGTTCGGTAAATTCTTCAAATTTTTCTAATAGTGTCATCTTTCTGTATTGTTCTTTAATTGGCTTTATCATAGTGTTAAAATAAATATTATGGTTATTATTGTGAAATAAATTATGTTTAGCAGGATGTTAAATAATTGTCTTTTCATTCTTGAATATCATTATCTGTTCTCTTCTTAAACACTATCCATCTACCTATATGGTCTCGATCTTGCTCAGGCATAACACCTTCCTTAAACATAGCATAAGAAACTAACCATCTATAGAACTTAGTTCTACTAACAGCATTATTTCCTCTTTCTAAGTCAGGGTTCTCGAATATGAAGTTGTTATACAACTCATTTTTATACAACTTAACGTTAGTTGGAAGAGCTTGAGAGTTATAAGTGTTGTCAACCAATCCAACCCATTCAATAAACTCATGAGAAGTATCTGCTGATAACTGACGAACTTTTAAGTTAACGAATCTTGATTTAACCAATCCTGTTCTCAAGTAGTTCTGCAAACATTGAATCATATAGTTGTCAAACTGATGCCAATCATCATCGTTCCAATCTCCAAACATCAACTTACCAAATTCATCTTGAGGTGTAAAGTTCTTGCTGTAGTGTTGATGCAACTCTAACTCCCATTTTCTACGAGCAAATGAATTACCTGCCCCCTTAATAGCGTAGTTAGTCGTAATTGCAATCTTAGGAGATTTAGAGAAAGGAATCTTGATAGCATCTTTATTCTTTTTCTCCAATGTCAATCCTTCCGTAACCACAGAGAACAAACGCTCAAAATCAAAGTGTTTCTTAACGTCATCGAATACAAGTATCTGCGTATCTGCCGACACTAATTGATAGGCGAAGCTACGCTCAAACGTAAATGACTTACCATCAATAGTAACTACCTTCTTCATTTTACTAAGCGCATTCATAAGAAGACCTTTACCCGTACCACCCTCAGGTGTATCGCTTATAACCTCATCATTAAGAATAACTGCCGGACAGAACGATAAGTTTTTGTATCCATGCATAAGGAATCCAAGTGTACTCTCCATTGCTGATATTCTCTGCTCGTCAGAGCCATTGATATTCGATATGAACTTTCTAAAATCACAAGAGTCATTTACTTCTCCAATGTTAAAAACTCTGTCAATAACGTGGTCTTTCCAAACATAACCACCAAGGTCCAGGTAGTCGATAGTTGTTATACCTTCTCTTGATATTTTAACAGCGCAGTTTTTATAATACAAGTATGAAGAGTCTTTTGTATCTGCAATGAAGTAAATCTCTATTGTAGATAGCAATGACAAGAACTCCTCTTTGAAAAACCTTGTGTTATCTGCAAAGTAATTATAGATTGACATATCATCTAAATCAAGAAGATAATTAAGAACAAAATCCTTAATCTCTTTCTCTGACGTATGGTCAATAAGGTTGTTGGTAACCTTTACAAAAACGTAATTCCTACCACCTTCAGGACAGAACTTATAGAATCCATTATCCTCAAGGAATTGCTTGAACAACACGTGGATTATTTTGATAACACCTTTGTCATTCTTGGTCCAAAAAGTCATCTTCGCGTTCTCTTCCTCAATTCTTGACAGGACCGAGTCAATAACATCTTCATCTAAACTACTTTCTTGAAGTTGGTAGCGTATCTCTTTTCTAGATGCTCCACGCCTTAGCTTAGCTTTGATGTTGTTAATACGTTCCTCATCTTCGTAATACTTAGTTCCGAAGTTAGTTGTGTTTTTGTATGCTGAATCAATAGTAGTTGCTATCTCTGCCAATGAAAAGTCTTGAGATGCAAATTGATTAAGTACATATGAAGCTAGACTTTTGTTAATACCAAAGTCATTAAATGCCATTGCAAGGACATAAGCATTCTGATTTCTCTGTCCGGATTGCATAGGGTATTTTTTCTCCCACCACTTAACTAATATCTCAACTATCTTATTTTCGTCTGTAATTGGAATTGTGGCCTTATCTCGGGTTCGGTTAACCTCTACGTACTCCGGCTCCTCAATCGTGTCCCAAATCGAAGAATTTGCGTTAATATGGATAAGTGGGTCATAACTCTCGTAGCAAACTCTTGAAATGTTCTTACTTGTCTTATCGAAATAAGGAGAATTGAAATACTTCTCTAGGCTATTAAAATAGTTTGTGTGGTTTTCAGGGTCAGCCGGAATCTTAACCAATGCCTTAAGACCATTTCCTGACGGAGAAATAAACACAGAGTAAACGTATTTATTTTTAGACAACATCTCTTTGTCGTGAAGTAGGTCCTTTTGTTTTTGATACCCATCAAAATCCAAGCAGATAAGTCCTGAGTGTTCAGCAAGAGCAGAGTCAGCTCTCTTTGAGAACTTACCACTAAAACAAATAGCAGGTAATTGTTTCTTAATCTCATTACGCTCAGACTTATCTTTCTCTTGTCTGATACGTTTAACTATTTCTTTTGTCGCTCCTGAACCATCTTTTATTCTATCAAGAATAACGCTCACGTCCCGATAGAACGGGGTATCCGTATCTCTTATGTTTTGGAATATTGTAACTATGTGTGTCATAATATGTCGGTTTTGTGATGTTTTTTTTAACCTAACTTATTGATTATTAATATTTCTGTCTTTTATGTCAATTTTTAATCTAATCTATAATAATAAATAAAATAATAATAATAGTATATATATATATATAGAGTAGGGAGAAAATTATTTGACATTTAGTCGTGGTAAAAAAAGGGGAACTTAATCCCCTTTATTTATCAAAATGGCAAATCATCTTGCTCTTCCTCTACAATTTGTGGCTCAGGTGCCGGTGGTGGAGGAGGTGTTGACTGTTTTGCATTGTTGTACTTATCAACCGCACTATCATTATTAGGTTTGAATGTGTCAAGCTCAACGTAGTAGTTACCACTTCGTGCTTGCTTGGTAGATAAGTTAACCCAACCATTTTCCTCGTGTTGTTTAAGGAATGCGATTGCATCATCTACTTTGATTGACATTCTCCCGATTACGAAATCAGGTGCTTTCTCGTTTCTTTTGAAAATAAATCCGTCTGCGAAAATTTTTTCTTCTTGGTCTTGTGCCATTTTATTTTTATTTAAAAGTTTGCCTTAGTCTATTTTAACCAACTACTCCCCTCTAAGGCTAAGTTCGTGATTGGTGTAGTGAATTAAATAAATCACTTGCGCTTTTTTCTTGTGGAAATTTTTTTTCTACGAATTTTAAAAGGCTCTCCATTGACTCAAACGCATAAGGTTTTGGTCTTATTGTTCCTGTGCTAAAATCTTGATTTACATAAACTAAGAAACCATTTTGAGCTGTCTCAATTACTAATCTAAATGTTTCTTTCTCCATAATTAAAATACGGTTTTTTCAATATTTTTTAATTCATATTTCTGAATTGACTTTAAGATAAATGTTTTACATCTTTCTTTTTCGCAAAGTCTTTCAGCCTCGGCTTCTGCCTCTTCTAAAGTTTCCCATCTTTTGAAAGGCATATTTTTACCTTCAACAAAAATCATATAAAAAATATCCATAATTAAAATAGGTATTCGTCAATGTAATAATTAACTATGTCGTCTGTTGGATTATCTCCGAAGTACTTGTTGTACACCTCAATAGCACGCGCTACTTTCTCTTCTCCTGATTTGATAAACTCCTCAGTAGGTCTGAATATACCAAGTACCTTAGTGGTCTTGTCGATAGCATAGAACACTAAAGGTTTACCAAACAACATCTGATAGATATAGCATTGTGAATCGTAATTATATTTCTTAGCGTTCCATTTGAATTTATCTATATCGCTTGTAGTTTTAAGATCGATAATTGCGTCCTCAGTTACGATATCAGCCTTACCTTTCCACATCATACCTTGTATTTCTGCAATGGCCGGAACCTCATACTGATTACCTTTCTTGTACAACTCTTCAAAGAAAGCAATGTTGCCATTGATTACCTTTACCAATTCCTCAATCTCTTCTTTCTCTTTCTTCAACATACAAAACGGTACGTTGTTCTCAATACAGAAGTCTTTGTATAGGTTTGTGGTTCGTGTACTAGCATCAACATATAATAAGTCTTTAGCTTTCTCAGGTTCAAGAATTAATTGATGGAAGTATCGTCCGTCCATAAAAGCTTTGTTGTCCTCTCTAGGTTTTCCAAATTCTTTAGGATTATTTAGCAGTGTTCCGATGTCTGAGTTAGATAAGTATTGTTTACCAACTCCTGCGTAGTATTCTTTGTCATCTTTCAATAACTCAAGAACTTGTGAATTTACATTAGCCATTATTCTGCTGTAATTAAATTAGCAATTTCTTTTTTAGTCGCTGCATTAATCTTGTACTTTCTAACAAGTTGTTTACCGATTGCTTCAACACCTAGTTGTTTGTTAGCTGCAATGTAAGATAATACGTTAGCCCAATTCTCATCTCCAATCTCAAGATTAATTAGTTTAGTCTCTGCCTTTGGTGTAGCAGCAGGTGCAGGTTGTTGTACTTGCGCTCTTGTTGGAGCTTGTATAGGTGTAGCAGGGGTAGTCTCAGTCTCAGGTAAATCTTCTCCGGCATAAATATAAAGACCCATACCAAACATAGCTAAGTTTTTAGTCAAACATCTCATAAGGGTTTTATTGATGTCAAACATAGTAGCAGCCTCAACTGTTTTTTCTATTTCAACTTTTTTACCATTAACCCAAGCAGTACCTTTGTACTTCTGTTGCTTGTCAGTCATTGCTTTGTTGGCTCCGTCCATAACAGGCAACCACATCTCTAATGTCTCTCCATTGATTGTTACCTCAGTCATAACCATGTAACCTAGTTTCTCATCAAAGAAATAAGGTCTTCTTGTGCTTGGGTCCTCAATTATTTCATAGGTCGCATCAGGACAAATCTTTTTTACTTCTGCCCAAGCCCATGCCCAAGACAGGTATGTGAGATTGTTTTTCTTTTCTACTTTGTCGTTAACATTAATAGCCGACAATACATCGAAAGTGTTTTTCGTGTTTTCCATTTTTGATTAAATTAAATTTGATTAAATAAATACTGACTTCTCAATATCTTTAACGATAGATTGGTAGTCCTTGTCTTCTTTGATTTTTTCTCTAACTATTCTTATTCCATGAAGAACTGTTTGATGAGGTATATCGTGCCCGTTCTTTGACATAAACTCTTTTATTAATATTTGTTTTATGTTTCTTTCAGAACAAAGATAATACACTAAATGCCTAGCATCTACTAAGTTTCTTTTTTTTTCTTTCTTAAAAAAATCTTCTCGGGTAATTTTAAATAAGTCAACGACTCTGTCTACGTATTGGTTGATTACTTCTTCTTTCATTTGATTTGATTTAAAGTACAAATATACAAATAAAGTTTATATATAGTACAATTTTTTTAACAATTATCACACCAAAGTTTTTCACAAATTTCTTTCCAAACAATACGTTCTAAACTGTCAAGATTTTTTCCTTTGTTTTTTGAGTTATAGTAAAATTCTCCGTCTTTAAGTATTTGTATATACACATCTCCTATGTATTCTATTATTTTTACACAGGACTTCAATACTTTTCTATTGGATTGATCGGTGTCTAAGAACTTACCTAGGCTTGACCACTCTTCAAAAGTTAACGTTCCTCTTTCTACTATCTTTTCTACGTAAGGTATTAAGGCAGTATTATTTTCTGCCTTTAGTTTTTCTAAATGTTTTTTAATTGTTATCATAAATATATTATTATTAATATTGCTAATGCTAAAACCGACAATATAATCATCCAAATTCCTAATGCAATTATTTTATACTTCATAACTGCGTAAGGTCTGTGTATTTAACATAAACAAATCCATCGTGCGTAATCTTTTCAGCCTTATCCCAAGCCTCTTTAGCTATTACAACCCCGTTAGTGTTCTGTCCTAATTCATTTCTTAACTTCTGAATGTAAAGCGTTGCATCCATTAACTCTTCCTGAAGATGGGTTAGCCATTGTACTAATGACAGATCGTCTCTGTCTAATGTAGTGCCGTACTTCTCTATTCCGACACGTGAGCGTTCGTTGAAGCTGTTAACAACTTGTTCAACTACGCTGTCTTTCTCTTGCTCAAATGCGTGAGCGTTGCATGGTGTTTTTTCCATATTATAAATCTTTTAAATTGTTGTACATTGCACGAAGGAATAGCGAAATGAATAAAACAAATAATTGAATCATTCTAACGTGTAGTTCCCAAACAAATGGATTAAATTCTGATTGAACATATGACACGCATAGGTATGAACACACAACCGCTACTGCAATATCTTTGTTTGATAACATTTGTGCCATAATCTAATCTTTTACGAATTGTCCGTTAATCATCTTACCTGTTCTCTTACTGATTACATCATAAGCAGCGTTCAAACATTCCTCGATAGTCATTCCCTGCATCTTAGCTTGAATGATAAGCGTTACTATAATGTCTCCGATTGCATCTTTGATCTCTTCTCTGTTATCTTCGTCAATAGCTGACATTAATTCTAACACTTCTTCGTGTGTTTTCTCGGCTTGTTTCATTGTTGTAGCTTTAGCCAAGATACCTTTTTCTTCTGCCCAATTTTCGATTAGGCATTCTAATTCAAAATAGTCTTTCATCAATTGCTTTTTTAATTTCATGATAGTTTGTATTCATACGTCCCGAATTAATTCTTACGAGTATAGCTCTCGGTATAGCTATCAAGTTGTCTATGTCATCATTGTATCTATCTCCGTCTAAGTGATACAATACCCACCCTTGCGGTATAGGTCCGTTAATATCTTCGTAAACCTTTTTAGGTCTTCGAATTCTTTTGTTTGCACCGGCGTATAAATATACGCAATCTTTTGTGAACTTCTGTTCCCCACCTTTCCAACTTGGGTGGTTTTCTCCGGTAGTTTCTCCCTTTTTAAACTCAGTAGCAGGACTAAGTCTTATTCCTTTTAGCCCTGCGTTCCAAGGTTTATGTCCTGATTTGAATTTACCCATAGTATTCAATAGCTTGTTCTTTTATCATCTCGATGACTTTGTCGTTCAATAGTTCCATTATTTCTATACCTTCTAATTGAACAGACTGTAGTTCAAACTCAGCACCACTTCCAGGATACCCTTCCATATTACCGTCATACATAACTCGATCCTCTTCAGGTTCATATATACCTTCTACTTCAAGAGTAATATCATAAACGTTTACATACATATCTTATTTGTTTTTAAATGTTTCGTTGTAATATTGTTCTGCTGTCATCATTGATATATGGCTTGTTTGATATGCATCAATAATCTGTTGCTTTTCCATTTCTTTGGCTTGGTCTAAAATTTCTTTTGGTATATAACTTGGATAGTATAAAGATTCCAACCATTCTACTGCTGTCATATCTTATTTGTTTTTAAATTGATAAGCAATAAGTAAAACTATAATTAGTCCTACAATAATCCCTAAAAAACCACTTATAATACTTATCATATCTTATTTATCTTTAAATTCAAAATATTCTTCACGTTCAATTTTTTCTCCGTATATCCTTTCAGATTTATTCCATTTACCATCTACACAACTAAATATAATTTTAAAGTATCTTTTTTCTGGTGGTCTTGGAGGATATACTGCTAAAGTATTTGTTGAAGTTTCTTCGTAAATCATCTCAATACTGTCTGGTAATTCGTTTACTTGTAGTCTTGTTGATTCGCTCCAATGGTTAAGTTGAGCTGTACCTGTATTTTTATAATTTATAGATGCGAAATTCAATGGAGTTACTGTTGTATCTCCCCCAGTATTATTAATAGGGTCATTTGTAAAAGTTTGCGATGTTCCTAATGTTAAATTTTCCATAACTTATTTCTTTTTAAATTGTTCAATAAATTCTATAACCTTTTCGCACATCTTGGATGCGGAATAATCTCTACGTTCTGTTATTTCTGAATAAAGAAAATCTAATATCTGTTCTTGTTGCCATTTAGCACCTCTTAAAAAAGCCATTTCTGTATCTGCTGCTTTTTCAAAACCTAATTGACCTCTTTTATAATATTCTCTTGCAGCTTCTTCAAGTGTTTCTTGTTTAGGTTCTTCTTTTGGCAAAATGATTTTGTAACCTGCATCAGCAAACCCACTTAAAGCACCATAGCACATTCTGTTGACCTCAACACTCTCACAACTCTGATTTTTCACAAACCATTCAAGGAACTCATCATCAATAGCTTGTATACCATCTTTGATTAAGTCTTGGTCTGTTGTTAGGATGATTTTCTGTGATGGATTTGGATTTTCTTTTATAATGTCTAGCCAAACTTTATTAGCTTTATAGATGTCATTTGAACCATCTAATGCAATAAACCAATCTCCATATTTAATTTCTTCATTAGAAGTGATGTAGATGTTTTGAGGAAAAAATCTTGATGCTTTATCCATTGCATCTTCAAATAAAGTAAGTGTTGATTTTTCTGTGCAAATTACATAGCACAACCTACTCGGTTTCTCTGTTGGTAATACGTGTATGTTTTTCATAATAACTTCTTGTCGGTCTAATTCTTTTATTACTGCATCAAAGTCTCTGCTTACTACTTCAGGGTCATTTACCTGAATGTCATTTACGTTTTTCATAGTTTAATAGAATTTTGTTGATTTATCGCATACGTTTTTGTTGTCTCCGTAAAGGAAGTAGCTAATTGCGTTCCAAATTTTGCTTAATAATTTTTTCATAATTGTTGATTTAAGGTTAAGAATTTAAGTCGTCTAAGCTAAACCTTAGCGCTTTGATTAAGTCTCTACATATCTTTTCATTTAATTGAAAATTAATAATGGTTTTTACTGAAATATCTTCAAACTCTTGAACTATGTGTAGATATACATATTTATCTATACTACAACTCTCTGCTTCTATAAAACTGCAATCGTCAATTTCTGTTTTATAAATCATATTTAATTAATTTAAAGTTAATAAAAAGCTCGTCTTTCCGAGCCGTCAGTCTGATTGTAATTTTAGCGTTTATAAGTGCTACGTTGAGTCGTAACAGAGTGGAGCGCTAATTTAACCTATAGCATTACAATGGCCTACATTGCCGACAAGCAAGGATTTCAATCTCCACTCCTTCAATATGTTAACTCCTCAATCTCCGTGAGCATTGTTATTTCGTTGTGTGGATAACGTTTCTTCAAAGCCTTCAATATTATCTCATTGTCGTACTCTTCATAACCGTCTCTCTCTGCCATAACAAGCGGGTTAATAACCTCTGTTATGTCTTGCTCTGCTAAGTCTGTAAGTAAAAAGAAGTCTTCTTCTTTATACGCTGTTGTATTTACTCTATATATCTTCATCGTCTAATATATCTTTTAAATATTTCTTAACTTTTGCATTCTCAATCACTTCTCTTATCTGCACGAGTGCTAAATAAAGAATAATTGAGTAGTCTAATTCATTGTGAATAATCTCAGCAAATTGGCTCGGAGCACTCGCACTATCATCATCAACAAATTTTTTAATGCAATCGTGTATAATATCATTTGCCTCATCTCTATTGTATGGAGAGTCAATCGCTTCAAGGACAGACTTTGCGTTGTGGTTGAATTTCAAATGTATCTTCATCTTAATTAATTTTAATGTTTAACTTATCTACTACTGCCCAAGTACAATTACTATCCAATACGAATATTCCGTCTTCATCTGTAAAGTCTTCAGGGCAATCCCATACATTATCATCATATTGGTATACTTCTACCTCTTGAGTGTCGTGTCTTATTACTACTAATTTTTTCATTATACTATTTTTAAATGTACTACTTCTATTCCTATTGCTTGTGCGATTTCGTGTATCATAACTCTGCTGTAAAGTTACACTCTCCATTCTCCAAAACACACTGCAATATTTTTTCTCCAAGTACATAGTCGGCATAGTCGCTCATGTCTTGCTCTGTAATACCTGCAGCAATCCGTTCATCTTTGGTGTATGAATCTTTATCTTTGAACCACTCATCTACCTTGTCGTATGCAGGTTTTAGTTTCTCTAATTCTTCTTTGATGGTGTCTAATTGGTCCTCGTCAAAGTAATACTCTACATAGTTTGGCTCACAATATGTGCTACCAAATCGATCTGCCGCAGTACTTGATTGTACTGCGAACATAAACTTTCCTTCAATGTCTCCTGAATAATAGCGTCCCATTTTCTTATTGGTTTAAATTGTTATACATCTCTACTAACTCTCCGTATGTTGCCGGTCTATTACCCTCTTCATTGGTAACTGAGAACAACCCAAGCTCATAATTTCCCAATCGCTTGTCGTCATAGTTGTCAATAGCAAACTTAAGTCTAATTTTATTTTGCTCATTATCTGATAGCGTATCCATTATCACTGCATCTTTACCAAAGATAGTTTTGAATGCATCTGTCTCCTGTATCTGCAGACATATTTGTATTGATACGTCCTTGTCTGTTATCTCAAGACCCGATGACAATGTACTAAGTCCACTATCCGATAAGCTCTTTCTTAAAGCATCTATGCTGTCAATAGGTAGTCCACTGAACTTTACATCAGTGGTCTCATTAATGTCCCAATTATCTAACGATACTATATCAGGATACCTAGTTTTGTACAACCTTGCATAAAAGTTTTTAGTCATACTTAGTAGTCCCTTGGTTATGTCTATAGTACCATAGAACTCAGGGGATACATTTAATTTTGCGTTACTTGATTGCACTTGTGTGTCTGTGTTTGCGAAGTTTAATAAAAAGTTTTCCATAATTATTTTTTGTTGTTAATTACTTTCTCGTATGCTAAACTCATACGCTCGTTATCTGCTAAGTGAATGCTCTTAATCTTTAATAGCCATTCGTAAAATCTCATTGCCTCTTCCATAATTTTAATTTTTATTTAGTTAATATTTCATATAAATCTACAATGTCTTTAGCATCGTTAAGTAACATGTAGTACTCAACATCGTCCCAAGATGACTCGTCCTCACAGTTTAGCCCATACACATTACATATGTACTCATACATTTCCCATTCATCATCAACATTTATGTCAGTATAGTCATAGTCCCATTCATCATCAAGGGTGTACTTAGGGTCAACCTTTGTATCGTTGTACACTTTCTTGTTGCCATAATACTTGAAGTCATTGTATTGTTTGTATGAATCGTTAGAGTACCAATTACCATCGGCCCACTTACCTAACTCCTCATTGATAATGGTGTATCTATCGTCAGCATCTAAGAATACTAACTTACTATACCCAATGTACTGCGATATAAAATACTTACTCATATCGCAACCTAAGAAGTTGTGGTTGAATTTCTTAAGCATATCATTGAACTCATACGTGTCAGAGAATTGTTTGTTACCTAATCCACTAATAACACCATTGTGTACAAATCCTAACTTGTCACTAACTAAGAATGGGTGCAGGTTATGCTCTCCCTTGTAACCACTCGTTGCAATACGAAAGTGCAATACTATATTGCCTACGTTTACATTGTCGCGTATCTCATTGTACTTGTCGATGTACTCGTCATACTCATATGTTTTGAATACATTTAGTTTGTTGTTCTCGTTCCATAGGATACCGGCACCCATGTCATTGTTGTCCCAAGAGTTTTTGATGTGTGATTTTGGTAATCGTCCTGCTTTCTTTGTGTTTAAAATTGCGATGCACATAATAATTGATTGTTTTAAATTGATAATTTTGTTTGTGTTACTTCTAATCCTTCGAATTGTCTTGTGTACTTAACGAACCTATTCTTTAACTCTATTAGTCGCTCGTCTGAGTACGTTTGTTTTAATAACTTAGTGAACTTGGTATCTACATTGTAGTATGCCTTGATGATGTCATTGGTAGGGTTTTGCAAAATCATCATAAGCAATTTGGTACGCCACTTAAGTGTCTTAACGTTGGGTACTGCACTAATGATACGGAACTCAACTCTGTCGTGATGTATCTTGATGGCTTGGTACTTCTCGTTGTCATTCTTTAAGTCTTGATTACTCTTAGCTTTAGAGTAGTTTTTATCCACACGTCCGTAATATAGTGCGTAGAATAGTGGTGTATATCCTTTGATTTTCTCAAACAATTCCTCGCCACTTAAATCTTTCTCCGATAAATGAATATGCCCACCACAAGTTGTACTTGTACCGGCATTTATGTGAGCAACTAACTGCTCATTGTCTTCAATATGCTCAAATATCTTGTCTATATTGAACTCAAAAGTAGGACTAATTAACTCATAGCCACTCTCACTATCTAAACTGCCGTCTTTCTCTTTACGCCATAGATAGTTTGTGTTGTTCTCAAAGTCTTCAATGTGAATAGAGTTCCTAACATCTTCGTCCTCTTTCTCTATCTCAAATCCAACTTTATACTTACTCTTATGCTCAAAATTAAGTTCTTTGTAAGAGCCATTGTGGTAGCCACGCACATACTCTTCCTCAGGATACGACTTGTACTCTCCTTCATCTTCATGGTAGTACACATCGTCTTGATAGGCATACTCATCAGTGTCACTTACCCATACAATCCCATGTCTATCTAAGGCATCTTCATCGTAGTATTGTCCACGAAAATATGTGTATTCATGTTCTGCGTATCTTCTACTACATAATTCTTCGTTTTGGTCATTGCTTCTATTTATATAAACACGTACAACATCGTCTGAGTGTACATATTCGTCTAATCCATCGCAGTAAAATGAATCGTCTCTGTCTATTACATCTCCGTCAAAAGTCACTACAAAATCATCATCAGAGTATACGCAGTTACTATGCCAAAAGAAATGATTTCTCTCTATCTCGTCAACGGTTACATAGCCCTCTTTAATACTAAAGATTGCTCTTTCTACTCTTATTCTGCTGTCGTCAAAGCATTCATAAAGAATTCTTAAGTCTGTTAGTGTCATAATTTTAATTGATTAATTGTTTAATTTGATTTACGTCTATTGTGCCGTATTTGTCGTGCACTTTCAATAACGCACGTTCGGCTTTCTTAAATTCTTCATAGGACTTTGGATTTCTGTACATATTAGTCCACTTCACGATGTCTGTTAGTTCAGTTCTCATACTTGTTCAGTCTTAAATTCATAATAAATTTTGCCTCTTTGTAGTTTACGTTTTTCTCGCACATTATATCTTTAATGCACGTGGTATATACACCTATTCTATACTCAATTTGGTTTATAACCTCTTGAATGTCAACACGTCTTTTAATTCTCTTTCTCATTGATTGAAAAGTTTAAAAATAATAGTCCACAAGTGAGCGACATAATGAACATCGCAATCTCACTTTTTATTGAATTGAATTTCACAACTTGTTGCAGTTCGCCACTAGACAAACCAATAGCCACAACCATACAAGCTGCAGCTATTAAAAAATAAATTACTCTCATATAAAATCGGTTTTAAAAGTTAGGACGTAGCGAGGAATCGAACCTCGTTGAACTTGTCCACAAGCTACGCCAATATAGTTATCCACCTCGTTGGGTGGTACTTTCGTTTGTCTTTGTGCGTACTAAATACGCATACATTTTTTTGCCACGTTTGGCTTTCTTACTACAAAGGACGTTCACGTCTATTTATATACGTTCCCTTGTGTACTGACTTCGGCACTTTGCACCTATTCAGTCCTATACTGTATACCAATAAAACAGCACGTAATTTTAGCACATTACAAATGTGCAAGGCTTAAAATACCTTTGCATAAAACGTCCGTTTGTCAAACTTTCGTTAATGGTTTTTTATCAATATTTCAAAGACACAATTCAATCTAGCCCACTAGGTGCAACTAAAAAGAATTAATATAAGGATAGCCCACTAGGTGCGACTATATAGCCCTTATAAAGTTTCGTTAATCACGTGCAACGAAAGAAAATCACGTTTTGAGAAGTGCAAAAGTCCGACTTTTACTATCGTCTATTTTCAACGATATAGGCACCTCTTTTTTATTGGCTTACTTACTTAATAGCTTTTTCGCACCCAAAAGGATAGAATAGCGATTATAATTACCACTTTTATAATGTGGTTTCACAATTTCGGCTAGTTCTTTATAGGTTTTCGCGTCCTTTTTAGCCTTAACTAAGAATTGAATAATTTTAGCCTCCTCAGTTTTTAAGCCTTTTGCGTCTAAGGTTAAAATACTACTTATTGCACCTCCCAACGTTGAAAGGTTAGTTTTTACTTTGTTGTTTACGTTTCTAACGTCTTGAATACTTACTTGTGTTTTCATAAAATTGATTTTTAAAATTGATTAATTGATTAATACGAGTACAAATATAGTACAAAAAAAGTATAAAACAAGTTTTTTTTAAGTTTTTTTTCATTTTTTTTTAAAATAATTTATAAGTCGTTGATTTTCAGTAGTTTAGAAAGGGACAAATTTTGTATATTTTTTTAGTTGCAAAGGGCAAAGGGGGTGCAAAGCAAGGGCAAAGGGCTTATTCAGGTCTTAAAATGTTCTAAATTCATGCTTAAAAAGGTGTAAAGATAGGGACGAAAGGCACCACGAAAGGCACCCAAATCGGATAACGTATAACGGGACGCACCCATAAGAACAAACAACAAGCAAAGGAACCACGAAAGGACGCAAGGCAAAAAGCCAAAAAATCGGAACGGGATTTTCCAAACGGCACCCCCACCCCTGAGAAAAAAATCGGTTTCCGAATCGGGGCGGCTCACGCAAAATGGGGGTAATACCCAACTACTCATACCATCTAATAAAAAATACTATCTTTGTGAAATGAAAAGAGGAAAATTAAACTTCGGAAACAGTGTTTATGGTGCTGACAATTCTCAATATGATGGGTTGACTGTAAGAAATGGGAGGTTAGTGAATAATCGTCCTGACGGTCAAACGGGTATTGCACAGGCGGCACAAATTAGAAAGTCTATGAAGCAGGCAGAGAAGGTTTCGATTGTAGCAAGAGGTACTGCTATGGGAGAGATGATGTCAGATTTGTCAGAAGACTAGATCTAAATTCACTGAGTAAATTAGAGAGATTGTAGCAGTCTCTCTTTTTTTGTTTATAATCGACATAATTGGTTATATTTTCTGTACGTTTTTATGTCAACTTAATTTTTGTAACTTATTGATTATTAATATATTATTTTTTTTATGTCGAAAATGTCGAAAAAAAAAGTAAATTCTAATGAGAAAAATATATATAAAAGGAGGGAATATATATATATAGTAGGGAAAAAAATTTTCAGCATTTAGGTATTAAAGCTTCAGCTTTGATTGCAATATGTTCCAAACATAGTACAACTTCGTACCGTATCCGGTACAACTGTGGATAAAAAAATAAATTTTATGTAGTACTTTACAATTTATGTGTTATATTTGTACATATCAATTAAAACTTAAATCAAATGACACAAAATGAAGGTTATTCTCCTAAAGATTTGCACTTTGGGGACCAAGGAAGGAAGAAATTAGTAAATGGTGTGGTAAAAATGGCTAAGTCTGTAAAGAGTACGTTAGGTCCTGGAGGGAACACTGTACTGATTGAGTCGATTCATCACACACACGGAATTACTGTTACCAAAGATGGTGTAACTGTAGCTAAGAGCATTGACTTGTTTGACCCGGTTGAGAACTTGGCTGTGAGAATGATGAAGGAAGCTGCTGAGCGTACCGCTACAAATGCGGGAGATGGAACGACAACTGCTATTGTTTTGACTGAGGCTTTGGTATTGGGAGGACTTGAGTACATTCAAGAACACCACAATAGAACTGAGGTATTGAGAAAGATGGTGGACATTAGTGAAAAGGTGGTGGACAACCTAAGACGTAAAAGTAAAAGGTTATCTCCTTCAATGTTGATTGATGTAGCAAGCATCTCTGCTAACAATGACCGTGAGACGGGTAGGATAATTTCTGAGGTGTACAAAGATGTTGGTAAGACAGGTATTGTTACTGTAGAGAGAAGTCAAAATGATGACACTTATGCTGAGACTACCAAGGGATTGAAATTTGACAGAGGATATTTGAGTTCATTGTTTATCAATGACCAAAAGAAAGACGAGTGTGTCTTTGAAGACGCTATGGTGTTGGTAGCTGATATTGAGATTGCAAACATTTTGCAGATTGAGATGATATTGAAACCTATTATTTCCGAAGGAAAAAAATTGCTAATCATTTCTCCGTGTGCTACAAATGTGATTAATACTTTAGCAGCGAATACTGTGAAGGGGAATTTGAAAGTTTGTGCTGTAGCTCCTCCAAGTTTTGGATATAAGCAACACGAATTGATGCAAGATATTGCTCTTTCAGTTGGTGCAACTTACTTCAGTGAGAAAACAGGGGACGATTTGAGTATTATTAACTTTGGAGACTTGGGTCACGCAGCAAAAGTAATTGTTGGTAGAGACAAGACTGTAATCATTAAGTCAGATGCCCGCACAGATGAAGAGGCGATTGAGGAGAGAGTGAAACAATTGTGGGAGGCTCACGCAAATGCTACTAAGAAAGCTGATAAAGATTTTATTTTGGAGAGAATTGCTTCGCTAACAGGTGGTATTGGAGTGATTTATGTAGGGGGTCAAACCGACCTTGAGCAAAAAGAGTTATACGACAGAGTCGATGACGCTGTTTGTGCAGTTCGCTCCGCATTAGAGGAAGGTGTTTTACCCGGAGCAGGTAAAGCTTTACTTGAGGAGAGTTTCATTGATGTAGATAGACACGTAGATGAGCACAATGTAGCACATCAAATTGTTACTGAGGCATTACAAGCTCCATTTATGCAGATACTTCGTAATGCAGGGTTGAAACCTGAGGACGTTTACAAAGAATTTGAGCCGGGTGTTGGATACAACTTGAAGACAGGTCAGATGGGAGACTTAATTAAGATGGGAGTCATTGACCCTCTGAAAGTTACAAGGTCTGCATTGCAAAACGCAATATCCGTTGCGGTAACAATTTTAAGTACTAATGCAATTGTAACAATGGCTCGTAGTTATGAGCAATCGGCAGATTAAAAAATTCATAAGATTTACTGTTATATGGGTGGCGTGTAACCTATCAATACCATTTTGGGTGGTAGGACACGTACACCTAACGGTAAATGTGTATGAGGATATACATGAGATAATAGCATCAATGGGAATGAACATAGTAGTAGCTGTGGGATTTTGGTTAAACTGGAAAGATGAGTCAAAAAATAAGAGGGATTGATTACGTTACCATAGAGATTTTTGGGATAAACCAAGGATATATGGACTCTGAAGATGAGTGTAAGGTGCTTATAGAAGAGAAAGGTGTGTTTAAAGACTTCGAGTTTGAGGTATTACAGCATCGAAAAGGAACAGGATTTATTGATGTTGCATTGTATCCAAAGAATGGAGATATTAGAAAATTCATAAAAGACATTAAAAAATACGGCTATGTTGAGTAATATTTATGGCATATTATACTCTTTAGAAAAATTAAAGACGAGATATGTCGTAGAGAGAAATTACGAACGAGCCGCAATGGTAAGAGAAATAATTTTAAAAATCAAATCAAATATGAAACCACACCAACAAAGAGTAGTTCAAGAAAGAGATGAGCTACAAGAAAGAACTGATAAATTAGGCAAATTTATTTTAGATGGTCTAATTTACGAAACACTTTCTGAAGAGGAACAAACAGACTTATCGGAACAGCATTATCATATGGCTTGTTACTTAGAGATTTTAAATTCACGAATAAATAGATTTTAATTATGGAAGGATTAAGTTTTGGGCAAGCTATTGTAGCTGCTAAGCAAGGTAAAAAAATTGCAAGGAAAGGTTGGAATGGTTCAGGTATGTTCGCATACATTGTTCCTCAAGAAGACTGTGAGATGTACGACATCGAAAAAGAAATCTTTGGAGACAAAGAGGAGTTTATTGTAGCAGAGCATTGGAGATTAAAAACGGTTAAAGGCTATGTAGCCACGTGGGCTCCAAGTAATTCAGACGCACTTGCTGACGATTGGGAAGTATTAATTTAATCAAATAGAAATTATGGCAACAGAAACAGGTAGAGAAATGACTTTCGGAGAAAAGTTAGTAGGATTGACATTCAATCCATCAGGAGACGAGAAGGTTCAAAGAGCGAAAGAGCTTTGTGCTGAATTAGCGGATTTGCTTAACGAAAATGCAGACCCGAATATTGAGAGACCACTTTGCAGACTTTTGTTCGATAAAGCTATCGGAGACATCTTGGACGCACAGATGAACGTGGTTAAAGTATTAACTTTTAAATATTAGTTATGGCAAAGTTTAGAAAAAAACCTGTAGTTATAGAAGCGGTTCAATATGATAGAGACTTTAATTGTTTAGATACATTTAATATTGATGAGGTTGGAGGTTTTAAATTTGGAACAGAAGAAGATGGTTCACAATGTTTATTAATTCCAACTTTAGAAGGAGAAATGAAATGTTCTAAAGGAGATTGGATTATCAAAGGAGTGAATGGAGAGTTCTATCCTTGCAAACCTGATATTTTTGAAAAAACTTATGAACCTGTAAACGAATAAATATGAAACCAATAGGAAAAAATATCATTGTCAAGACAATTGACGAAGAGGTAAAGACTGACTCAGGATTGGTCCTGTCAGGAAAAGATATTGATGCAATGCGTTATAGAAAAGCCGTAGTAATTGAATCAGGAACTGAGGTTGACTTCATCAAGAAAGATGATGTCATATACTACGACAAAACACACGGATTTACGATGCTAATAGAGGATAAGCCTCATACCATTATTCAGGAGCGTGATGTCGTTGTTGTTTTATAAATGCATTCATTTCAAGAATCATATTTCGATACACTTTATCTGAGTATGATACATTTTTAGCAAACATTCTGTTTTGCGATTGACTAACGGGGATCTCTTCCCCGTTTAGTTTTTTATAGATAAGCCTAACTAGGTTTATTGTTTTGTCAGAAAGTTTATATAGCTGTTTTCTGTGGCCAACTTTTTTTCTAAATATTTCTATCCAGCCTGCTTGCTTTAGTCGAGCAAATCTATTCTTATCCCACCCTAGCAGGTTGTGATAACCTTGAAACTTATCTGTGTCAAAATATTTTTCAGAGTACAGGAATAATATCATATCTAAATCAGATTGATTGAGTCCGTACTTTGCTTTTACAAATTGGCGTATTACTTTCCAATATTTTAGGTAGTCGTCTGTATTAGATTTCATTTAATTTTTTTTTATTACATTTGCTACAAAGTTATTAATTTAAAAATAATTACGATGAGAAATCTTAATATTAAGAAACAATCAAAAAGGCCTGATACTCCTTTAGCTCCAACTCCGGCTCCAAAAGTTACTTATGTGAATTTAGGTTTGGCAAGAAACGCAACTAATAACGCTGAAGGGATAGATACAGGTACTCCTGCTACAAGAAGAGATAGCGCTGACTATAGAACAGGATATAAAATGGGTTTAAAAGGTCAGAAAGTTTCTGATATGCAAAATAGAATGGAAGGTAAAAACCAATACATTGAAAAAGGTAGATGGGAAGGTCAAAACGCTATTAAAAAAGCTAGAGAAGCTGCAGCTAAAAAGAAAAAATAAAAGTTATGCCGGATCCAATTAAAAAATCGACAACTTACGATCCTTCTACAGGAGAGACTACATTTAAAGCTTCATGGAGTGGTATATCTCGTGGGCCTATAACTCCAAAAGGCACTCAAAGAACTGTTGCCGCTAGACAAGAAGCTCGTTCTGTTTCTGCTA